>JABLTO010140378.1_pt1 | contig 92881 bp, 94 predicted proteins | sample 7160091 | NCBI WGS metagenome assembly JABLTO01 (sample SAMN14651225, study PRJNA627086) | human gut metagenome | isolation source: feces | host: Homo sapiens | reverse complement strand
GCTATTTTAAATACAAGTAATTATACATTAGATTGGACGAGCGGAGCGTATGGAGTAAAAGGCTCAAGTAAAGAGATATTATTATCAACAGGAGCGAGTGAAACATTTAGTAAACAAGGAATATATGATTTGGACGGAAATGTATGGGAGTGGACGCTTGAATATACCGCTGGTTCAAGTTATCCTTGTGCTCTACGCGGGGGCAATTATAATGGCTATGGCAGCAATGATCCAGCAGCCGACCGTAGCAGCATCAGTACGACCTTTTACGGCGCCACCATCGGCTTCAGGCTTTCACTTTATTAAATCGTAGCACTGAGTCCTGTACAGCGATATACTAGAATGGACTCAAACAAAGAATTAAATATAAAAATTAGAACGAGAGGGAGGCTGAATCGCACATGATGCGAAGCAACAAAGTGTGATTCAGCCTCCTCACCGGACTAGTCCTCACCGGACTAGTCCTCACCGGACTAGTCCTCACCGGACTAGTCCTTAATTTTTGCAAAAATCAATGGCTAGTCAACATAAATGGGAGGATAAATATGAAATTTGCAAAAAAAGTTAAAGAGTTAAAAAGCTTAAAAGAGAATAAGGGAAAAAATGTTAGAAAATATATTGTATATAAATAAAATAGAAAATTCCAAAAGGATGTACTATTTAAATTTAATCGATTCAGAATTGAATACACAAAGAATAATGATAAGAATAATGCAAAAAAATAAATGGATAGACAACAAAAAATACAAAGTATCAATGGAATTGCTATATGAAATTGGAAAAATATTAGGAGGATTAATAAAATATTATGCCAAAAACAATAAGAAATCAGTATGATAAAAAATTAACTTATGATAACTTAATGAAGGCACATATAGAAAGCAGAAAAGGCAAGAATATACGTAAAGAAATAATACTATTTAATTTAAAACAAGAAGAATATATAATGTGGTTATATGAACAACTAAAAAATGGAACTTATAAACATAGTGGATATACAACATTTTATGTAACAGAGCCCAAATTAAGACTAATAGAAAAAAGTGCATATATAGATAGAATAGTACATAGATGGTATGTGGATAATTTTATGAAAGAATATTTTATAAAAAGCTTTATAAACACATCATATGCATGTTTAGAGAATAGAGGGATGCACAAAGCATGTATAAATGTGCAAAACACGATGAAGCATTGTAAAAGAATCTGGAATAATTATTATATAATAAAAATGGATATAGCAAAATATTTTCAAAATATAGATAAATCAATTTTATATAATATTTTACAAAGAAAAATAAAAGATAAAAAACTACTTTGGTTAACAAAAGAAATATTATTATCGATATATGGATGATGTTGTAGTTATGGCAAGAAATAAAAAAGAAGCAATACAAAAACTACAACAAATTAGAGAATTTTTAACTACAAATTTAAAATTAGAGTTAAATAGTAAAACACAGATATTTAAAAGCTCACAAGGAGTGAACTTTTGTGGATATAAAATAAACGAATATAGACTAAAAATTAGAACAAAAGGAAAGACAAGAAATGATGGAAGTATAAAAATTTGTTAATAAAAAGAATCTTAATTTTGTTGAAATATAAGCATACCCTTGAAAAAAATACCAATATATAGTATAATATAAAACGAATTTAGAGAAAAGGAGAATAAGTATGTTTGACAAACTAGAAACAGTAGAAGCGAGATATGAAGAATTAACAAAATTGATTAGTGATCCAGAAGTGATTGCGAACCAAACTGAATGGCAAAAACTAATAAAGGAACACAGTTCGATAGAAGAAATAGTACAAAAATATAGAGAATATAAAAAAGAAAAACAAAGAATGGATGAAGCTAAAGAAATGATGGAAGATAAAGAATTAAAAGAATTGGCTGAAGCAGATTATTATGAAGCTAAAGAAAATCTTCCACATATTGAAGACGAATTAAAAGCGTTATTAATACCAAAAGACCCAAATGATGATAAAAATATTATTTGCGAAATTCGTGCAGGAGCTGGAGGAGAAGAGGCAGCATTATTTGCAGGAACATTATTTAGAATGTATTCAATGTATGCAGAAAGAAAACACTGGAAAATAGATATATTAAATGAAAATGAAACTGAATTAGGTGGATATAAAGAAATATCTTTTATGGTTACAGGAAAAGGTGCATATAGTAGATTAAAATTCGAAAGTGGTGTTCACAGAGTACAAAGAGTACCAGATACAGAAAGCAGTGGAAGAATACATACATCAACAGCAACTGTTGCAGTATTACCAGTAGTTGAAGATGTAGAAATTGAAATAAACCCAGCTGATATAAAAATGGAAGTATTTAGAGCATCTGGGGCTGGAGGACAACACGTAAATAAAACATCATCTGCCGTAAGATTAATACATGAGCCAACAGGAATAGTTGCTGAATGTCAAACAGAACGTTCACAATTACAAAATAGAGAATATGCTATGAAAATGCTTAGGTCAAAAATCTATAATATAGAAAAAGAAAAACAAGATTCAGAAATAGCAAATGCAAGAAAAATACAAGTTGGTAGTGGTGATAGAAGTGAAAAAATACGTACTTATAATTATCCACAAGGACGTATAACTGATCATAGAATTGGAATGAGTATATTCCAAATGGAGAATTTCTTAAATGGAGATTTAGATGAAATGATTGATAATTTAATTGCGGCAGACAGAGCTGAAAGATTAAAAGGAGAAGAAGAATAATTAAAATATACTTTGTATTTTTGGGGATAAAATACAAAGTATATTTTGTATTATTTGGCGAAAAATATAAAGTATACTTTTTATTAAAAAACTATTGCAAAAATCAAAAAAATATAGTAGAATACAAACAAATATTTGAAAAAAGAAAGAGAGAAAAAATGGAAGAAATACTAAAAGGATTAAATGATAAACAATATGAAGCAGTAGTAAATACAGAAGGACCATGTCTAGTAATTGCTGGTGCAGGAAGTGGAAAAACAAAAGTATTAACACATAAAATTGCATATTTGATGGGAGAAAAAAACATATTACCTTGGAATATTTTGGCAATAACATTTACTAACAAAGCAGCAAAAGAAATGAAGGAAAGAATCGAATTATTAGTTGGAGACGCTGCAAAAGACATGTGGATTGGTACATTCCACTCAATATGTGTAAGAATACTAAGGAAATTTATAGACAGAATAGGATTTGATTCATCATTTATTATTTTTGATACTTCAGATCAAAAAACAATGGTAAAACAAATTTTAAAAGATTTACAATTAGATGATAAAATGTTTAGTGATAGGTCTGTAATGTCAGAAATAAGTAATGCTAAAAATGAAATGTTAGAGCCAGATACTTATGCTGCAAAGGTTCGAGGAGATTTTAGAAGAGAAAAAATAGCAGAAGTATATGAAAGATATCAAAAGAGATTAAAGGAAAATAATGCCATTGATTTTGACGATATAATTAACTATACAATTAAAATTTTAATGGAGAATCCAGACGTTTTAGAATATTATTCAAATAAATTTCAATATGTTTTAGTAGATGAGTATCAAGATACCAATAAATCTCAATTTACTTTAGTAACAATGTTAGCATCAAAACATGGAAATATTACTGCTGTAGGAGATAATGATCAAGGAATTTATAGTTTTAGAGGTGCAGATATATCTAATATATTAAACTTTGAAAAAGACTTTCCTGGAACTAAAATAATAAAATTAGAGCAAAATTATAGATGTACAGGAAATATTTTAAAAGTTGCGAATGCAGTAATAAAGAATAATGAAGTAAAATATGATAAAAAATTATGGACAGAAAATGATGTTGGAAATTTACCAAAAGTTTTTTCTGCTGATAATGAATATGATGAAGGTAGATATATTGCTGAACAAATCAAACATTTAATGATGCAAGAAAAATACAAATATTCAGATTTTGCAGTTTTATATAGAATGAATACACAATCCAGAGCAATAGAGGAAATTCTTAGAAGAGAAGATATTCCATATAAAATTGTTGGAGGATTAAAATTCTATGAAAGAAAAGAAATAAAAGACATAATTTCTTATTTAAGATTAATACAAAATCATGCAGATAATTTAAGTTTAAATAGGATTATAAATGAACCCAAAAGAGGAATTGGTAAAACAAGTTTAGATAAAATTGCTATAATTGCAGAACAAAATAATGTGTCAATGTATGAAATAATAAAAAATGCAGATGTATATGGACTAAATAGAGTCTTCTTAAATTCTAGGGAATTTATTGATTGTATTGAAAATATAACTGCCAAAAAAGATGAATTAACAATTTCCGAATTAATTAAAAAAATATTACATGATACAGGATACACAAAAGCACTAGAAAATGAAAATACAATTGAAGCAGAAAACAGAATTGCAAACTTAGAGGAATTCTTAAATGTTGCAGTAGAATTTGAAGAAGAATCAGCAGAAAGTGGATTAAGTGATTTCTTAGAAGGAATAACATTATCAAGTGATTTAGATAATGTAGAAGAGACTGACGAATCAGTTACATTAATGACTTTGCATAGTGCTAAAGGACTTGAATTCCCAGTAGTATTTTTAGTTGGAATGGAAGAAGGAATATTCCCTGGATACAAGTCAATTGGAGAACAAAAAGAATTAGAAGAAGAAAGACGTTTGTGTTATGTTGGAGTGACAAGAGCAAAGGAAAATTTATTTTTAACTAATAGTAAACAACGTACAACCTTTGGTTCAACAACGCATAACCCACCATCAAGATTTTTGCAGGAAATTCCAAAAGAATTATTAGATGGATATGATGATGCGATTTCAACAATGCCTAAAAAAGATAATATATTTGGAGAAAGTAATTATACATGGAGTTATGGAAGTAAAAATAATGGAAACATTAAGACATATAAAGTTACTGAACCACAATATGCAGCATCAGCAGCAAGTACAACCAAGAAAACAGAAGGATTTTCTTTTAGAACAGCGGAGAGCTTTTTAAATAATATAACACAAAAAGATACAAATAAAAATATAGATTTTTCAGCATATCAATCAGGTTCAAGAGTTTATCACAAAAAATTTGGAGAAGGTACAATTAATTATGTTGAACCAGAAGGAGAAGACTTAAAAGTAGATATTAATTTTGACAAAGTTGGACATAAAAGATTAATGGCTAAATACGCAAATCTGGAAATATTATAATAAAATAAAAAAACTCAATTATTACGTAAAAGTTTGATAATTGAGTTTTTTCGTACTCAAATTGCATAAGAAAAATGCATATTGTTGAGCGTAGTATTTTAAAATATTTTATGATATCATAGCTTTAAATATAAGAAAGGAGCGATTTTTATGGAATCTAAGCCTATGAAACTTTTAATTATTGAAGATGATATTGTTGATTGCAATAATTTTATTAATTGTGTAAAAAAGAGAAATGATATCGAAATAGTTGGAATAACAGATTCAGATATAGAAGGATTAAAATATGTAAAAACCAAAAGCCCAGAAGGAATTGTATTAGATTTAGAATTAAATAATAGTGTAACAGGAAGTATGGATTCTTTAGGCTTCTTAACAGAACTGCGAAAAATGAAATTGAATTATGAACCAATTGTTATTGTAACAACACATGTAAATTCAAAAAGAACATATCAAATATTACACAGAAATGGAGTGGATTTGATACTTTATAAAGACCATCCACAATATTCAACAAATCTTGTTTTAAATCATTTTATAAATTTAAGACAAGTACCAATAGAAGTTGTAAATAAGTCAGTAGAAGACATGATTAAGAGTCAAAGAGAGAAAATTTCTGATTGTATTAATAGTGAATTAGAATTGATTGGTGTAACCTCAAATCTAAAAGGTAGAAAATATATACATGATGCAATTTTATATTTAATAGAAAATGAAGATGGAGATACGAATGTTATTAAATATTTAACAACTGTATATAAAAAGTCTGCAACAACGATTAGTAATGGAATTCAAAATGCTATATATCATGCATGGAGAGCATCTGCAATTGAAGATTTAACAAGATATTATACTGCAAGAGTAAATTATGAAACTGGAATTCCAACAACTATGGAATTCTTATATTATTACAGAGATAAGGTTAAAGACATGGTTTAAAGTTGCCTAAGGGCAACTTTTTGCATTATAATAAAGTTCAAAGTTTGTATTATTTTTTTAGTATAATTTTGAAAAAATTGGAAATGATATTTATATATTTTATGAAAAGGAGTGATATAAATGGCAGATTTAACACAAGCAGAATTACAACATTTGAGACATTTGATAGGAGCACATGAAACTGCATACCAAAAATTAAATGCATACTCATTACAAGTACAAGATACACAAATAAAGCAAATGTTTACAAAATCAGCGCAGGATGCATTAAACACAAAGCAAAAACTTATGAGTTTTTTAAATAATTAAAAAGGGGGATAAAAACAATGGATGAAAAAACAATGGTTAATGATGTTCTTGGAAGTGTTAAAGCAGATTTAGGAGCATATCAAACTGCAATTTCAGAATCAGAAAATATACAACTAAGACAAGTATTTCAACAAATAAGAAATAATGATGAAAGTTTTCAATATGAATTATTTAAAGTAGCTAATACAAAAGGATACTACAAACCAGCACAAAAAGCTAGTCAAACAGAAATTGAAACAGTAAAAACTGAACTACAACAAGGATAAGTTAAAATAAAAGGAGATAACAAGAGAGAAAAATAGAAAATAGAAGTAAAAAAGAGAAAAAATAGCTAAAAATAAACAGCAGAAAAATTGCTAAACTGCACGTAAATAGTATATAATTCAAAAAAATATATACAAGGGAGAATATGATGTTTAAACAAATATTAGTATTTGCAAGAAAATCAATGAAGCTTACAATACTTATAGCTGTTTCTATATTCCTAATAATATGTGCAGTAGCATTGTTTTTTAAACCAATATATAGTGTAACAATAGATGGAGAAGCCGTAGGATATAGTAAAGATAAAAGTAAATTACAAAGTAAAATAAATAAATATATGGAATCAGGGGATGGAGACGCAAACAGCCATATAGCATTTGTACAAATTGATAATTTGCCAGAATATAAAATGTGTTTGTTAAAAAGAAATATAGTTACAAATGATGATGAAATCTTTGATAAAATAAAACAATCAGGTATTGTTTATTATAAATATTATGCAGTATTAGATGATGGGGAAGAGAAAGCATATGTTAGTGATTTCTCACAAGCTGAAAGCGTGATTAATCAATTAAAAGAGAAAGATAGTGATAACATAGATAATATATCAATAATGGAAATGTATGATACAGAATTAAAAGAATTTTCAGAAGTAGAAGCAACCGTAGCATCATTATATAAAGAAAAAGTAGTAATTCAACAACCAGTTGTACAACAAGCAGTTAAAGTAGGAAAAGTAAATACTTCAACAAATATATCTTATCAAAAAGTTCCATTAAGTTTAAATCTGATCAGACCAATTTCTGGAACAATAACATCTAGATTTGGGGCAAAAAGTAACATAAGAGTTAGTAATCATACAGGATTAGATGTTGCAGCTCCAATAGGAACACCAGTAAAAGCAGCAGCTAGCGGAACAGTCACTTTTGCAGGTTACAAAGGTTCATATGGATACTTGTTGGTAATATCACATGGAAATGGTATAGAAACATATTATGGACATTGCAGTAAATTATATGCGAAAGTTGGGCAAACTGTTAGTCAAGGCGAAGTGATTTCAGCCGTAGGAAATACAGGAAATAGTACAGGACCACATTTACATATAGAAATTAGAGTAAATGGAGTCGCATATAATCCGCAAAATTACTTATATTAAAATAAAATATTTTTGAATAAAGCCTTAAAATATAATAAAAACTTATATTTCTAAGGCTTTTTAATTATATAAACAAGTAATGTTTTTTATATAAAATGAAAAATACAATTAACAATAGCATTGTCTTCAAAAATTACTTTTCCGTATTCATTTAAAATACCTTCAATTTCTATAGAGTTATAAATTCTAGTACCAAATTCTGAAAATGTCTCTTTCATATAATCAAGTAATATTGAATATTTACCGATATCAAAGTCGTATAAATAATATGTATTATTATAAAAAATTAGAGAAAAATTTTCTGAAAAATCTTTTAAGTTTAAATCAGACAAATTATTCAAAAAAGTACACAATGCAATAAAATCATCAAAAGAATCAAATTTAAAAACAAAAGAATTATCCAGTGACGATATAGTTTTAGTTGTTAATTTTGTAATAATAAAAATACATTCAGTGTTATTTGGCATAGTAGCTTCAACTAAAAGTTTAGAAGCATCTGCTTTGAAGCCAACTTCCTTTTCAGCAGTTTTTAACATGGTTTGTAAAAGCTTTTGAGGAAATGTAGAAGTGGCAATGATACTTTTGTTTGTGATATTGTGTAATTCCATATCTTTTATATCAAGAATAATTTTTATTTGTGTATCTGTAATTTTTTCGAATTTCATTTAAAACCTCCATAATCCATTAAATATATTATACTACTAATAATATTATATTTAAAGGAACAATTTTTGGTAAAAAAACATTTATAAGACTTGAAAAAAATATAAATACAATATATAATAATAACATGGTATAGGGGAGCCTTTTTTTCAGAGAAAGGAATCAAAAATATGCCAATAAAAATGAAAGATTTACCAGAAGCCGAAAGACCATATGAAAAGCTAGAACAGTATGGTGCTAAGGCTTTAACAAATGCAGAATTGTTAGCAATAATAATAAAAACAGGAACCAAAGATGAAACAGCCGTAGGTTTAGCACAAAAAGTTTTAAAACTTAATACTGACGAAAAAGACAATTTGAAATTTTTATGTGATTTAACTGTTGAAGAATTCACAAAAATAAAAGGAATAGGAAAAATAAAAGCAATTCAATTAAAGGCAGTATGCGAGTTAGCAACCAGAATAAATTCAGTATCAAGTTATAAAGAAAAGCAAATATTGAGGCCAAAAGATATTGCAGAAATACTAATGGAAAGAACAAGATTTGAAAAACAAGAGATATTAAAAGTTGCAATGTTAAACAATAAAAATAAACTAATTAGGATAAAAGAAATTGCAAAAGGCGGGGGAAACTTTGTAGCAGCAACAATTAGGTCAATATTAAATGAAGCAGTAAAAATAGAAGCAGCTAAAATAATATTAATACATAATCATCCAACAGGAGACCCAACCCCAAGTAAGCAAGATATAGAATTTACAAAAAATGTAGAACAAGCCTCTAAAATATTAGGAATTCAACTGTTAGACCATATTGTAATCGGAGATTTAAAATATGTAAGTATATTTTCAATGAGAGAAAAACAAAAAGAGGCTGATGAGAAAGGAAAGAAATAACAATGAATTTTTTATCATTCAATTCTAAAGATATAGGTATTGATTTAGGAACAGCAAACATATTAGTAACAATAAAAGGAAAAGGGATAGTAGTAAGAGAACCGTCAGTAATTTCAATAGATGTAAAAACAGGAGGAATAATTGCAACAGGATTTGAAGCAAAAGAAATGATAGGAAGAACACCAAAAGAAATTAATGCAGTAAAACCATTAAAAGATGGAGTAATAGCAGATTTTACAGCAACGAAACTATTATTAAAAAATTTATTAGAAAGAGTATGTAAGAGATATAATGCAATAAGACCAAGGGTATTAGTAGGGGTCCCATCAGGGATAACAGAAGTAGAAGAAAGAGCGGTTGAAGAGGCAATAATTCGTGCAGGGGCAAGAGAAGTTTATTTAATAGAAGAACCTATGGCAGCTGCCATAGGAGCAGGAATAGAAATTGAAGAACCAAGTGGAAATATAATAGTAGATATTGGTGGAGGAACAACAGAAGTTGCAGTAATCTCTTTAGGAGGAATAGTAATTAGTAATTCATTAAGAATTGCAGGAGATGAATTGGATGAAGATATAATAAATTATGTGAAAAGAGAGATGAATCTTGCAATTGGAGAAGAAACAGCAGAACAAATAAAAAAAGAAATAGGATGTGCGACTCCATTAATGACTCAAATGACGATGAAAATAAAAGGGAGAGACTTAAATAGTGGACTACCAAGAACAGATATAATTACTTCAGATCAAGTAGAACAAGCAATGCAAGAATCAATAAATAAGATAGTAGAAGTTGTAAAAATCACATTAGAAAAAACACCGCCAGAGCTTGCTTCTGATATTATGGAAAAAGGAATAATGCTTTCAGGTGGAGGAGCATTAATACAAAACTTGGACAAGTTAATAAGTGCTGAAACAGGGATGCCTGTATATGTTGCAGAAGAACCATTGGATTGTGTCGTAAAAGGAACAGAGAAAACTTTACAAGACATAGAGAAATTAAGAACGATTTTAATAAATTCAAGAAAGAGAAGATAGTGTATGGAAAGAGATAGAAAAGGTGGAATTGTTGGAATAATAATTACAATTATTATTTTAATAATGCTGGTAATATTTTCAAATGTTAATTCAGAAAAAATTACAAGTATAGAAAATGTGGCAAGTACAATAGTAATGCCGATAGAGAACGGTTTAACATATTTAAAAAACAAGATAAATAATAATGACAAATTTTTTCAAAATGTAAATGAACTAAAAACAGAAAACGAATCCTTAAAACAAAAAAATAGTGAATTAGAACAAAAATTAAGAGAATACGAAATTATGAAAAATGAAAATGATCAATTAAAACAACAATTAAATTTGGCAGAAAAATATGGCGAATATAAGACAGTTCCAGGAACAATAATTTCAAGAGATATAAGTAACTATTCAAAAACACTTGTTATAAATATTGGTAGTGATAATGGAATAAAAGAAAAAATGACAGTATTAGCTGATGAAGGTCTTGTTGGCTATGTTATTTCAACAACTAATAAAACAGCTAAAATACAAACTATTGTAGACAGTGCGAGTTCTACAAGTTGTATTGCAAGCACTACTAGGGATACAATGATATGTAAAGGAACAATAGAAAACAAATCTGTATTAAGTGCTTCAAATATAGATACAAATGCAAGAATAATTCAAGGAGATAGTGTAGAAACCTCTGGGCTTGGTGGAATTTATCTAAAAGGAATACATGTTGGAAAAATAAAAAAGGTAAATGAAGGTTCAAATAAAACAGACTCTTATGCAACAATAGAAACAGCAGTTGACTTTGAAAAACTTGAAAATGTTCTTGTTATAACAAATCAATAGAAAGGTATTATGAAAATGAAAAAAGTATTAATACATATTTCGTTAATAATAACATTTATTGTAATTTATTTACTACAATCAATTTTCTTTAGTCATTTTACAATTGCAGGGATAATGCCTAATATGTTTGTGATTTTTATGATGTTTATAGGCTTATATATGGGCAGAACGATGGGAACCATTTATGGTATCATGGCAGGAATACTTATAGATTTTTGGGTAGGAAAAAATATTGGTCTAACTTCTGTGGCATTAGCTCTAATAGGTATTATTAGTGGTGCTTTAGAAAAAACACTTTCGAAAGATAGTAGAATTACGATTTTATTAATGGGAGTAATTTGTACTATAATTTATGAAATTGCATTATATTTTTTACAATTTATAGTATTAGGAATAAATGTTGAAATATTAAATTTTATAAAAATATTACTAATAGAAACAATATACAATATATTGCTTATAATAATTTTATATCCAATAATAAACAATGTAGGATATGAAGTAGAAAATGAAATAAAAGGAGACAAAATTCTAACAAGATATTTTTAGAAGTAGAAAGTTGGTGAAAAGTTGAACAATAGAATAAATTTTGATGAAGAAGGAAAAGAACAAGTTAATATCAGGTTTAATATAATTAATATTTTAGTATATTTAATAGGAATAATATTAATTGTACAACTTTTTAACCTTCAGATTGTTCACGGAGAAAGTTATAGGGAACAATCTAATACAAGATTATCAAGAACATCCATAATAAAAGCTGCAAGAGGTTCGATTTTAGATAGGTCAGGAAATGAACTTGCAGGAGTAAAAACAGAAAATAATATTGAAATATATAAAACAAATATATCAGATGATGAATTAAATAAGTCAGTATTAAATTTAGTAGAATTATTAAACAAATATCAAATAGGATATGATGATACATTTCCAATAAAAATAAATCCTTTTGAATTTACTATTAGTGGAGATGAGTTAACAAATTGGAAAAAGAAATATAAAATTGCAGAAGATGCTACGGCAGAAGAATCATTTTATAAATTTAAAAATAAATATGAAATAACAAATGATAATGTAGAAGAAATAAGAAAAATAATTTCAATCAGATATATAATAACAACTACAGGGTATAGTGCAACAAAATCAATAACAATAGCAACAAATGTAAATGAAGAAGTAGTTGCACAAATAAGTGAAAGAAATAGTGATTTTCCAGGTGTTAGCATTTCAACAAATGCAGCGAGAACATATTTAGCAGGAAATTTAGCAGCACATGTAATTGGATATACAGGAAAAATAAAAGAAGATGAATATAATGCAAATAAAGATATATATAACATTGACGATATAATAGGAAAAACAGGCATAGAATATGTTTTTGAAAAATATCTAAAAGGTACAGATGGAGAAAAACAAGTAGAAATGTCTGTTGATGGAACTATTACGGGAGAAACAGTAGCCAAAAATGCAATTGCTGGAAGTGATGTTGTACTTACAATAGATTCTAATTTGCAAAAAGTGACACAAGACTCTTTGGAGAATTGTATAAATAAGATAAGAAGCGGTGGCTTTGCACAAACTTATGATGCACAAGGTGGAGCAGCAGTTGTAATGAATGTGAATACAGGAGAAGTTTTAGCAACAGCAAGTTATCCAACATTTGAACCACAATGGTTTGTTGGTGGAATTTCGCAAGAAAATTGGGCATATTTAAGAGATGATTCTAGACACCCACAATTAAATAAAACTATTCAATCTACATATGAGCCTGGTTCAACATTCAAAATGGTTACTGCAATTGCAGGTTTGGAAACAGGTGCAATAACTACAAAAGAAAGAATAAACGACACAGGTGTATATAGAAAATATAATATGGAATGGAAATGTTGGTATTATACAAGTTATCATAGAGGACATGGATATCAGAATGTAACACAAGCATTGCAACATTCTTGTAACTATTTTTTCTATGAAACAGGAGACAGAATGGGAATTGATAATTTATCAAAATATGCATTACATTTTGGACTTGGTAAAAAAACAGGAATAGAATTACCAAACGAGAAAGAAGGAGCAGTGGCATCAAGAGAGACATATGCGAAACTTAGAAATGGTGGAAGAATTGGTCCAGGAGATGTTTTAAATGCTTCAATAGGACAAGGTGATAACAACTTTACACCAATGCAAATTGCAAAATACATTTCATCTATTGCAAATGGAGGAACCGTTGTAAAACCAACAATAGTAAAATCAATTTTGAATTCTGATGGAACAGAAGTAGCCAAAGATGAAATTATTCAATATACTAACGAAAAATTAGGATATTCAGACACAGATGATGGAATAGCAATTAGCCAAGAAAGTGTTAATGTTGCTAAAGAAGGAATGAGAATGGCAGCAAGTGAAGCAGGTGGAACAGCTTACAATATTTTCAAAGGATTTAATCAAGAAGTAGCAGGAAAAACAGGTTCTGCAGAAGCAGGAAAAGATAAAAACGGAAATGACCTTGTTAATGCCTGGTTCGTGTGTTTTGCACCATATGAGAAGCCAGAAGTTGCAGTTGTTGTAATGATTGAAAATGGTGGACATGGTAATTATGCAGCAGAAGTAGCAAGAGATGTGCTAACACAATACTTTGGAATGAATGAATCAACAGAAATTAATGAATCAATGACAGCAACACCATTTGTAGAACAAATAAGATAAAGTATTTTGTGAAAGGATATTAAATAATGAATAGTGTTAGTATAAATTTAAGAACAGATGAAGTTGTAATAAAAATAGATGATAATGCAGAACAAGAAAATATAATTGAAGAGTTAGACAAAAAATTGAATGACTTAAAAAAGATGTATCAAGACGAAAAAACACCTATAAGGGTTACTGGAAAAATTTTAACAAATAAAGAACTTGAAGAAATTAGAGAAATAATAAAAAGTAAAATTGATGTTGAAATTAAATTTGATACTCCGACAACTCTTGGATTACATAGCATTACACGTAGCTATAAAAAAGATGTAGGAACATCTGAAACAACTTTTCATAAAGGTTCACTTCGTTCAGGACAACGATTAGAAGTTGAAGGAAGTTTGGTAATAATAGGGGATGTTAATGCGGGTGCAGAAGTGATTGCTGCTGATAATATTGCAGTAATAGGAACTCTTAGGGGCTTAGCTCATGCAGGCGCTAAAGGAAATAAAGAAGCTATTATAGCTGCAAGCACCCTCGATGCCGTACAGATTCGTATTTCAAATATTGTTAAAGAGTTTGACATGAATGAAGAGTATGTTTATGATAATGCTTATATTTATGCTGATGGAGATCAGATTGTAATAGAATAACATCTTAAAGCAAAAGAAGGAGGAAAAAATAAACATGGGAAAAAACACGAAAATAGTAGGAGGAGTACTACTTGTAGTAATAATATTAGTAGCAGTAGCATATGCTGCAATAACTAATGTGGAATTAAATATAAATGGTGTAGGAAGTGCACAAGCAAAACAAGAAAATTTTAAAGTAGAATTCATAGGAACACCGAGTACAAGTGGAAAAGGAACAACAGTAGCAACAATAAATTCTAATGATAAAACACAAGGAAGTGTAAATGTAACTGGATTAACGGCCAAAGGTGATGAAGCAGTAGCAACATATACAGTAAAAAATCTAAGTTCAGATATATCAGCAGACTTAACAGCAGATGCAACAAGTTCAAATCAAACGTATTTCGAGATAATCTGTTCACTAGAAAAAACAACATTAAAAGCACAAGAAGAAACTACATTAAAAGTAACAGTAAGATTACTAAAAACACCAATAGATGAAACAAAAGAAGATTTAAAATCTAATATAGGAGTAAGTATAAAAGCAGAACCAAAACAACCAGGAGAAGAAGCAAATGGAAGTTCAGAAACAGTATCAAGCAAGAAAACAACAAAACCATATTTACCAACAGGATTTACCCAAGTATCGGGAACAACATTAAAAAATGGATTAACAATCCAAGATAGTACAGGAAACCAATATGTATGGATAGAAGTACCAATGACAGAAGAAGTATATCCAACAGCAGGATTAAGTATAACAAATTTTACAGATGAAGAATATACAGCAATAGAAACTGATTTACACACATATACAGATGTTTATAGAGATGGAACAAGTTATAAAGATGAATATTATTCAGGCGTAGGACTAACAAGTGATGGATATACAAATTTAAAGAAAACAATGTTAAAGAGTGTATATCAAAATGGAGGATTTTATGTAGGAAAATATGAAACAGGAATAGAGAGTGGCCCAAAAACATCAGGTTCATCATCAACAGAACCAACAGAAATACCAGTAATAAAACAAAATGCATATCCATATAATTATGTTACATGTAGTCAAGCGCAAACATTGGCAAGTAAAATGGAAAGTGGAAATCATACAAGTAGTTTAATGTTTGGAGTACAATGGGATTTAGTATTAAAATATTTAGAAACCAAAGGAACAAGTCAAGTGGACTTGAAAACAGATAGTACATCTTGGGGAAATTACGAAAATAATTTATGGAATATAACAAATGAAAATTCGAAATATGCTATTTTAAATACAAGTAATTATACATTAGGAGATTGGACAAGTGGTGCATATGGAATAAAAGATTCAGATACAATAGTATTATTATCAACAGGAGCAAGTGATGATTTTAGTAAACAAGGAATATATGATTTGGCTGGAAATGTATTTGAGTTTACACTAGAACATGCTAATTTAATTTCTCGTGGTGCAGTAACAGGTTCTTGTACCGGACGAGGAGGTGTTTGTGACAGCAATGGTAGCGATATTCCTGCAGCTTACCGTAGTTACGGCTTTCTGACCGATTTCAACGGCAACGGCGCCTTCGGCTTTCGTGTAGTACTTTATTAATTGTAGCTCTGAGTCCTGTGTAGCGATAAAATAGAATGAGCTCAAACAAAGAATTAAATATAAAAATTATAAATTTTCATTTCATTACTCGGCTTACTTCAAAGTGTGCATTCGTAATTCCATGAAAATTTATATTTTTATATCGATACATTCGCTGCGAAAAAAATAGAGATAACATTAAAGAAAAAGACACAAAATGCTTTAAATTTTGTGTCTTTTAGCTGATTAATAACAAAACAAGAGCAAGAAACAATCCCTCATCTTTAACTTCTTCTTTATACAAAAAGAACAACAAACTAAGAATAAGAACATCATCAAAATAAAGTTTAATACCAAATAAATCAAACCAAACATCATCATCGTCTTTAGAATTAGAATTATTACGGCTTTCAGGAGTAGGAGCACTATTAGAAGAATTTTGAGGTTGGTTAACTGTAGGTCCAGGAGTGAAATTTGACCTATAAGTAGGTCTATAATTATTATAAAAATATGGATTCCTATTATATGGATTATAGTATTTATAATAAGGCATCATAAATTTACTCCTTTTTGTTATCATTATTTTTATTCATAAGTTCAGCAATTTTGGAAACATTTAACAAATTAACATACTGGTCTAATTTATCTTTTTTACTATCACGTAAATATGGTTTTAAAGAATAAAGCAAATTCGCTCTAGGATCATTTTTATTATTCATATTTTCCATAATAGACTTCATTTTCATAATAGTATTCATGTCTAAATTAAAATTATTGTTATTATTAGGAGTGGAATTGTTAATATTTTGATTAGAAGAATTTTGAGATGAAGTTTGTGTATTAGAATTAAGAATATTACTTAGATTATTTATCATTTCAGGGGAAACTTGGCTAAGTAAATTATTCAAGTCATTAGAAGAACCGCTATTAATCACTTGTTTTACATCATCAGGAACATTTAAATTTGCAAATAAATCATTTATGTTGTTAGACATAGTATCACCTCTAAATAAAATATGTTATTACTTTTATTATATGAACCAAAAATAAAAAGTTTCCTAAATAAAATTACATTATTATTGATGATATTCTAGATAATATAAGAAAGCGTAAAAGTATAAACTTTTATGCTTTCTTATAAAGATTAGAAAAACATCAAATTGCGATAAAATATTGTGTAATTTATCCAAAAAACTTGTAATTTTCGGCAAGATATAATAAAATATAAAACACAAAACAAAGGAAAATAAAATAATAAAAAAATAAATATCACAAAATGTAAAAAACTTTTTTATGGTAGAGTACTAAAAAAGACAAAAAATACAAAAGAAAAGGATTAAAATATTGCTATATTATGAAAAGGTTATGAGGGTGGTAAGGATGTTAAAAAATTTAATAAAAATAAAAAATGTAATTATATATATAATCGCATTTATGATATCAACAATTGGAATGGGACAAGAAGTTTCGCCATTTAGCATAGCGATAGTTGCTGCAAGCTTAGCAGGTGGAGTGCCTGCAATAATGGTAGTAGTGGCTGGACTTTTAGGAAATATAATAGGAGTTGGAGCAACAGGAGCATTAAACTACATATTAATAATATTAGTATTGCTAATATTAATGTGTATAAAACCTCCAAAAGAAAATGACCAATACAAAAATGAGCAAATACAAATAGCAGGACATGTTTTTGTAAGTATATTTTTAGTTATGTTAGCAAAACTAATATTAACAAGATTTACAGTTGCAGACATGTTAATACATATAACACTAGCTATATTTTCAGTAGTATTTTATAAAATATTTGTAAACTCATTGATTGTAATACAAGAAATTATGGAAAAAGAAGCATTTTCAATAGAAGAAGTAATAGGAGCAAGTTTATTAGTTTCCATAGCTTTTTCCGCGCTTGGAGATTTTTCAATATTAGGGTTATCAATCAGAAATATTTTAAGCATATTAATTGTACTAATTTTAGGATGGAAAAATGGTGTTTTAGTTGGAGCAACTGCTGGGGTTACAATTGGTGTAACCTTAGGGATAATTGCTCAAAACGAACCTATTGTAGTTGCAATATATGCGCTTTCAGGAATGGTAGCAGGATTGCTAAATAGATTTGGAAAAATAGGAGTAATTGCAGGATTTCTTATAGGAAATGGAATATTGTTATATGCTACAAATGGAACAGCAAACGATTTAGTAGTAATAAAAGAGGCATTAATTGCATCACTAGGGTTGCTTGCAATACCAAAGTGGGCTGGCATAAATATAGAAGAACTTGTTAGAACCGATAATATGTTGCCAGAATATAATAAAAGAGGATTAGAGCAAAGTAAAGAAACAATAGATCAGCTAAATATGGTATCAGAAACCATAAAAGATATAGCAAGTACATATCAAGAAAAAAATGATACAAATATGTACTTTAAAAATAGACAAGCATTTATAACAGAATTGTTAAATAATTTAGATGGACTTGAAGAAAATATGTTATATGATGATATGACAAAGCCTGAAAATGAAATTGTAAACGAATTATTTGACATATTGTTAGACAAACAAGAAATCAATAGAGAAGATTTGTTAAAAACATTTTCAAAATTTAATAGTTACATAGTTAAATACAATGATGAAAAAATAAGCAAAAGGATGAATACAGATATTGAACAAATAGTAAAAGCAGTAAATTATGCATATAAAGTAAGCAAGTCAAATTTTATTTGGGAAGAAAAAGTAAAATCAAACAAAAAAAATGTACAAGCACAACTTGATGGGGTTTCAAAAGCAATATCAAGTATAGCAGTAAAAATGGAAAAAGAAATTAAAAATGAAGATGATTATTCAGATAAAAAAGGAAAAATTATAAAATCACTTGAAATAAAAGGGATCTTGTGTGACGGAATAGAAATAAACAAAAAAGAAAATAGATATTTTATAGATGTATACTTGCAAGATGATAGTAAAATAAATGAAAATTCAGACTTTGATAAAATTCAAAAAGTATTAGAAAAAAGTATGAATGAAAAACTGATGAGAAATGAGACAAAAATCCGTAAGTTTAACAAACAAGGTAAAAGGGTAATTAGTTATTTATCAGCAGATAAATTTATTGTGCAAATAGGACAGGCTACAAAAATAAAAGAAGACAGCCCTGTTTCAGGAGATAGTTCGTTGCAAATAAGATTAAATGATGGAAAATATTTAATTGCATTAAGTGATGGAATGGGAAGTGGGCCAGATGCTAGAAAAAGTAGTCAGATAGCAATAAAAATGCTTGAAAGATTATTAATGTCAGGATTTGATAAAGATACATCAATAGATTTGATAAATACGACAATTATGAATACGAATGAAGAGATTTTTGCAACACTAGATATAGTAATTGTTGACTTATATAATGGAAAAATAGAATTTATAAAAAATGGAGCTTGTCCAACATATATAAAAAATAAGAAAAAGGTTCAAATAGTAAAATCCCTAAGCTTACCAGCAGGAATTTTAAAAGATATAAATTTAACAACTTATGATAAAGACATAGAAGATCAAGATATTTTGGTAATGTGTAGTGATGGGATTTTAGATGCGAATATAGAGTATAAAAATAAAGAACTTTGGGTAAAGTATATGTTAGAAGATATTGAAACTACAAATTGCCAAAAAATTGCAGATGTAATTTTAAATGAAGCTGTTGACAATAGCTACGGAATTGCAAAAGATGACATGAGCATAATTGTATGTAAACTTGTTAAACAAGAATAATTTAAAAAAAGGCTTGAAATTAAATAAGGGTTAGTATATAATTTGATTGTACAGATGAATTAAGGAGGATTAATATGGAAAAAAATATAGTAGAAACAGCAGAGAATATATCGAGAGAAAGAAAATTTCAAGAAGATAGACTAGAAGGAAAAAAACGAATGGCATTAGAATTAGAAAAAAGGGATTCTGAACTTTCAAATGATATTGCGAAAGTACAAGGAATTTCATCAAAGTCAGATGAATTTGAAATAGGAGAATAAGATATGAAAGAAAATACTCAAGAAAAAGATTTAATCGAAAGAAACGAAGATAATAATATATTTGGAAAGATAAAAAATTTTTTTAGAAATTTATTTGGAAAAAAAGAAATAGAAGTAAATAACGTTGTTAATGAACATTTAGAAATGGAAATGGAAAAAAGTGATGCTTTTAGAGATTCAATAAGAAATGTAGAAGTTGATAATTCAAATATTTTTGAACTTCAAAGAAGATATCATAATGGGGAAGTTTCTATTAAAGAATTGACAAATGAACAAATAAATGCTTTATGTGATTTATATGATGATAAGATTGCAGATTTAAAAAAGACAATTGCAGCTAAAGAGCAAATTCTTGCTAATTATAAAAAAGGAAATAGAGCAAAATAAATTTATAAAGTTTTGCACGAGATATGTATCCACATATCTCTTTTTAAGGTTTGCAGAAAACAGCACTCAAAATATAGATAGAGTACAATAATGCAGATACATCTCCAATTTTTGTGAAAAAATTAATCAGGCTATTATATTATGATTTTTAATAAAATAATTATTAGCAATTTACTTGTAACTTAAAACATTTTATGATATAGTATATTTGTAAAAAAATATGGAAGGATGATAGTAAATATGGCAAGAGGAAAACGATATCAAACAGAAGGAAAACTAAATTACACAAAAGTATTCGCTGTAATAATTGCTATAGCAGTTTTAATAATGGTTATAATCATGATAAGAAACGTATTAAAACAAAGAGAAAAAGTAACCAAAAACTATCAATATTTTGTACTATATTCGCAAAATAAATGGGGAGTAATAAACCAAGATGGAGATGAGGTAATACAACCATCATACCAAGAAATGATAGTAATACCAAATAAAGAAAAAGACGTATTTATCTGCACATATGATGTAGACGAAAACAGTGGAACATATAAAACAAAAGCAATAAATGAAAAAAATGAAGAAATACTAACAGAATATGATCAAATAGAACCAATTGAGAACATAGATAAAAACAACAATGTGTGGTACGAAAAAAACATCTTAAAAGTAGAAAAAAGTGGAAAATACGGATTAATAGACCTAACAGGAAAAGAAGTGTTACCACTAGAATATGATGAAATCTCAGGATTAGATGGGCAAGAAAATAGTATCATAATAAAAAAAGACGGAAAATTAGGGCTAGTAAATGACAATGGAAACATCATTATAGAAGCAAATTATAAAGACATAAAAATATTAGGAGAAACATATAAAGAAGGATATATTACTGTAGACGAAAACGAAAAATATGGAGTAGTAAGTGCTACCAAAAAACAAATACTTGAAAACAATTATGATGAAATATCATCAGTTTATTTAAAAGAATATTATTTAGTTAAAGAAAATGGAAAACAAAAAGTAATAAATTCAAAAGGAGAAACAATATTAGATAAAGGATTTGATGAATTGAAATCAGCAACAACAAATGGTTTTATATTTGTTAAAAACAATCTATATGGAGAAATAAATACTTCTGGAGAAGTAACATTAGAAGCAAAATATCAAGACTTAAAAGAAATAAAAGATAGTACATATATAGCAAAACTAGATAACAAATATGGAATAATAGACAATATAGGGAATGTGCAAGTTGAATTGAAATATACAGGAATGACATATAATGAAAAAGCTGATTTAATATTTGCAGAAAATGCAGATTATCAAACATCTATACTTGATAACAATTATCAAGTAAAAGCAACAGGAATACTTTCAGAAGTTAATACAGAAGATGAATATATAAGAATGAGAATAAATAATGACTACAAATATTACTCTTTAAAAGGAGAAGAAACTTCAAATATAAATGTATTAAAAAATAATACTATCTTTTTAAGCAAAGAAGATGGCAAATACGGATATGTTGACAAAAAAGGAAAGCCTGTAACAGAATATATATACGATGACGCAACAGAGCAAAATGAATATGGATATGCAGCAGTAAAAAAAGACGGCAAATGGGGTTCAATCAACAAAAATGGAGAAGAAGTTGCAAAACCACAATATGACTTAGAAAATAATTTAAAAATAGATTTTATAGGAAAATGGCACTTAGGAGAAGATTTAAACATGAATTACTATTGTGAAAAATAACCAAAAGATGATATCTATTGGAGAGAGGAAAGTAATAATATATGGAGCTAAAGACAAAATATCAATATACTTATTTTATATACCCTTATGTAATTAAAGAAAATAAATTTACAAAATATTTATTAAAATTATTAAAAGATAAAAATTGCGAATTAAAAATGTTCAAAAAAGAAAATGATTTAAGTTTATATTCATATTTTTCTCATAGAGCAAGAAACTACATGTTTAATAGTTTTAATTATAGCAAAACAAGACTAGCAAGGTTGAATGACTTACCAGTAGAAACTAAAGCAGCAATATTAGCACAAAATCCTTGTACAATCTTTGAATATAATATAAAAAAAGACATACAAGGAAAAACAGCAGAAAGAAGTGGAATATTTTTCAAAATTCCTAAAATAGAAATAATATGTTTTAATACAGGAATATGCTTTCTATGTATAAAAACAAACATAGAAGAAAGCAATAAATTTGCAGATTTATTGAATTTTAATTATAAATTTAGAGACATAAACCAAGAATTTGCTAATATGAATAATTATGATAATATAAGAGTACAAACAGACTATTTTGCTGATGTACAATATTTTAAAGATTTCATATCAGGAATAACAGGACCTATGACAGAAGCATTAAAATTAGATATTGACACAGAAAGATTTTTAACGTTTTCATATGTGTGTATTGACCAAGAGGCTTGGAATAATACAAATGAATTTGATAATATTAGAAGTAATTATATGAAATTTCTAAATATCTTACCAAGTGATAATAGTGTAAATTATTCTAAAGAAGATATGAAAGTTATTTCAAAATGGAAATATGCTAAATTAGGTGTAACTAAACAAGGTGTAACATTATTTGGCTCAAGTTGTGATATGAATAATTATACAGTATTTCCACATGAATTTGAGAAACAATATTTATATACATATATATTAGCACTTTATACAAAAATATATTTAAGAAAAATAAATTTAGAATTTGAGCAAAATATAAATATAAATAAAGCACGAAAAGAATTTATTTATTTTACGCAAACTTTATGGATTAATGAAGTGACATCAGATGATACAGGTTCATTATTTTATCAAAATTTAAATGAAGTACTAGAATTGAAAAAAACATATATTGAAACCAAAAATAAATATGATATCTTATATAAAGAAATGAATATAGAGAAAACAGCAAAAAACAATTCGATAATTATTGTGATTTTGGTGATTGCATTAATAATTAATTTAATTAATTTATTGTTTTTGGGCAAATAACAGAAGAAGTTGATGTATAATGCATATATATATCAACTTTATTGTTTGGTAATAAAAAATTAATTAGTCCACTATGTTCTCAGACTATGATGTGGCTTAAAGAAAGGAATGAAAATAAAAATTGAAAATTAGAACAGGAACAGACATTATAGAAATTGAGAGAGTGAAACAAAGCATAGAAGAAACAAATGGAGAATTTTGTAAAAGAGTATATACACAGGAGGAAATTGAATATTGCGAAAGTAAAAAAATTCAAAAATATCAACATTATGCAGCAAGATTTGCAGTGAAAGAAGCGGTTTTTAAGGCTATTTCAGCAGGATTAAAAGACAAGTATCAAATTAGTTGGAAAGATATTGAAGTGAAAAATGACTCTAATGGTAGACCATATGTGAAAATAAAAGAAGAATTTATGAAAGAAGTAGAGGATATAGATATAAGTATTTCACATTGTAAAAAGTATGCTGTTGCAACAGTAGTAGTTCTAGAAAAATAAAGAAAGGTAGAGTATAATATGGAATTTTTTGATTCACATTCACACTATAATGATGAGAAATTTAATGAAGATAGAGAAAAAATTATAAAAGATACATTTGAATCTGGTATAACCAAATTTGTTTGTGCAGGGTATAATATACCTTCATCTTTGTTTTCTTTGGAACTATCAAAAAAATATGAATATATTTATTCGATTTGTGGCATTTTGCCTAATGATATTCCACAATCTGAGCAAGAACTGTGGAAAAGTATTGACGAAATTACAAAAATAGTGAAGGAAAAAAATTCAAAAAAATTAGTTGCGATAGGAGAAATAGGATTAGACTACTATTGGAATAAAGAAAATAGTGACTTACAAAAACAAGCATTTATAAAACAAATTGAACTAGCAAATGAGATGAAATTACCAATAGTTATACACTCTCGTGATGCATCTGTTGATACAATTGATATAATAAGAAATCATAGAGTAAAAAAAGCTGGAATATTCCATTGCTGCCAATTAAATCAAGAATTAGTAAGACAAGCATTAGAATTGGGTTATTATATTTCATTTGCTGGGCCAATTACATTTAAGAATTCTAAAAATGCACCAGATGTAGTAAAGATGGTTCCATTAGATAGAATATTAATAGAAACAGATAGTCCCTATTTATCTCCTGAGCCTAATAGAGGAAAAAGAAATGACTGTAGAAATGTAAAATATGTTGCACAAAAGATTGCAGATATAAAAGAAATTTCATTAGAAGAAGTTGCAAAAAAAACGTATGAAAATGCTATGAGGATTTTTGAAATATAGGATGTGAAAATAGATGTATGATAATTGGGAGCAATTAGAGGAAACAGCAAAAGAATGTAAAAAATGTAAATTGTGCCAAAATAGGAATAATGTAGTTTTTGGTACAGGCAATAGACAAGCAAGCCTAATGTTTATAGGCGAAGGACCAGGAGCAGACGAGGATTTGCAAGGAACACCATTTGTGGGCAAAGCAGGAAAACTTATGAATATGGCATTTGAAGCAATAGGATTAAAAAGAGAAGAAGTGTATATTGCCAATATTGTAAAATGTAGGCCACCAGGAAATCGAAATCCGCAAGATGATGAAGCAAATGCATGTCTTGATTATTTGCGTAATCAAGTTATTTTAGTAAAACCTAAAATTATTGTGTTACTTGGAAGTGTAGCTTTAAAAAATATATTAGGAAAAGAGTATGGAATTACAGCTAGTAGGGGAAAATGGATAGAGAGAAAAGGCATTTTATATATGCCAACATGGCACCCGGCAGCTCTTTTAAGAGATGAATCTAAAAAGATTGATTTTATAAGAGATTTACAAGAGGTTATGCGAAGATATAGATAAAAAGGAGCTTAATATGACAAAAAATAAAATTATAGTATTAATAATATCGTTAATTATAATATTAGGATTAATTATAAGAACATATTGTTTTTCAAATAATGAAGTACCAGAAGTAGAAAAAAAGGAAGAGATTAGTGAAAACAGTGAAGAAGTAGTAGAAACACCATTATTGGTGAAGATTGAAGAGCCTGAAACAGAACAACAACCAGAAAATCAAGCTGAACAAACTAATGATTCAAAACCTACTACAAAGAAATATAAGGCATCAAATGGAAAATCATATGACAGTATAGGAAATATAAACATACCAAAATTAGGAATAAATTATCCAATTTTGGCTACTACAACTGAACAAACTTTAAAAGTGGCAGTAACAAAATATTGGGGTGGAAATCCAAATGAAGTAGGAAATTTGTGTGTTTCAGGACACAATTATAAAAACTCTAAATTTTTTGGAAAATTACTTAATATAAAAAATGGAGATACAATACAAATTTCAGATTTAAATGGAAAAACATTAAATTATAAAGTATATGAAACTTTTATTGTAGATCCTCAAGACACATCATGTACAAGCCAATTAACAAATGGAAAGATAGAAGTAACACTAATTACATGTTATTATGAAAATGGAAATGCACATGCGACAAAAAGGTTCATTGTAAAGGCAAGAGTAGAATAGAATTTATTGTTATACTTGGTCAGACGAATTGACTAAAAAAGAGAAAAAATATAAAATAATCAGGAATACAAAATGTAAGGAATGAAATAAAATGAACGAAATACAAGAAAAATCAAATTATTGTTTAAACTGTCCAGTAAAACCATGTTCAAATAAAGGATGTCCTTTAGAAAATAATATACCAGGTTTTATTAAAGCAATTAAAGAAGAGGATTACAAAAAGGCATATGAAATATTATCAGAAACTACAGTTTTAGAAGCTGTATGTGGAAGAATATGTCCGCACACAAAACAATGTGAAGGTTCTTGCGTAAGAGGAATAAAGTCAAACCCTGTAAGTATTGGAGAAATGGAAGCATTTATAGGAGATATAGCAATAAAGAAAAATTATAAGATTGCAGAAATAAATGTAAAAAATAAATATAAGAAAATTGCAATTGTTGGAGGTGGACCAGCAGGTCTTACAGCAGCTGCATTTCTATTGAAAAATGGTTATTCAGTTACTATATATGAAAAATATGATTATTTAGGTGGATTATTAATTCATGGAATTCCAGAATTCAGACTACCAAAAGAAATTGTGAAAAATACAATACAAAAAATAATTGATTTAGGACTAAAAGTAAAATATAAACAAGAACTTGGAAAAGAATTTTCATTAGAAGAATTAGAAAAAGAATATGATGCAATATTTCTAGCATTTGGCGCAAATATAACAACAAAGATGGGAGTAGAAGGAGAAAACTTACAAGGAGTATATGGTGGAAATCAATTGCTAGAATATCAAAATCATCCTAACTATACTAATAAAAAAGTTGCTATAATTGGTGGAGGAAATGTAGCAATGGACTGTGCAAGAACAATTAAAAGGCTAGGAGCAAAAGAAGTAAAAGTAATATATAGAAGAGCAGAAGAGCAAATGCCAGCAGAAGTAAAAGAGATACAAGAGGCAAAAGAAGAAGGGATAGAGTTTTTATTTCAGAACAATATCGTAAAAATATTGGGTAAAAACAGTGTAAAAGAAGTGGAACTAATAAAAACAGAACTTGTTCAAAAAGAAGGAGAAACAAGGATGGTTCCAATAAATATTCCTAATAGTAATTATAAAATTGATATAGATTATATAATAATGGCACTTGGTTCAGAACCAGAAGAGTTCGTAAAAGATTTAGGTTTGGAACTAAATAAATGGGGAAGAATTCAGGTTGATGAAAAAAATAGAACATCTAATCCAAAGATTTTTGCTGGTGGAGATATTGCAGGTGCAAAAGGAACTGTGGCATGGGCTGCACGTTCTGGCAGAGATGCTGCATATTCAATAATGGAATATCTAAAATAAAAAAGTCGACATTTTTGTCGACTTTTTGAGATTATCTTTAGTATGATTTCATTTGTATATGTATCTTTAGTAATATATATCTTTTGTAAATAATAACTTGCAAAAATCATTTGTACATTTATCATTTGTAAAGTATTCATTGGTACTTTAAAATCATTTGTATACTAAAATCTTTTGTTAATTATGTATTTTTTCTCCTGTTACGAAGTTTTTAATAGCTCTAAACCAAGAAACAAATAAATTGTCAGGCTTCTTGAATTCAAGAGCTGTTTCGATGCCTCCATTTTCAAGTACGTTAGATTTATGTTCTAATTGAGACATTTTTTCTGTATAGTAATCATCAAAAAAAGTATAATTGTCTGTGCGACCAATTAAATTTTTATAATGATCTAGTTTTCTTCTATAATTATCAAGTTCTTCTAAGTTTTCAATATGTTTGAAAGCTTTATCAAAGTAATTTTCTATAATTAAATTTTGAGTTTTCTCAAAATATTCAGAAATTTTATTTTTACAGTTTTCTGCTTTGGTAACTAATTTATCTACAGTTTTATTTCGCTCATCAAATGTAGAAATTTTATTGTTTAATTTGATAATAGCTTCTTCAAGGTCTAATATTTGATCTACATTTTTCTCTACTTCATCATAAGTTTTTTCAGAAGTTAAACTAATAAATGTATTTTTGAATTTATCATTACTTGTAAATGTACTATCAAATAAAACTGTTTCGTCAGTAATATAAGCCATTTGTTCAATCAAATTACATTCTAAAGGATAGTAAGATGGGCTAATTGTTCTAAATGAAATCCCAAAATACTTAACATAGTCTTTTTCAATTCCTATTATTTTAGATGTAATATATTGAACTGCAGCTTCATTTAAGCCCATTCCAACAATTTTTAAATTGTCAAAATTGCATAATCCCATTCTAACAAGGTTATTTCGTTTATCTTTAACTTCTTGAATATAGTGAATACATTCATGAATTGCAAATTCTTCTAAATCTTCGACAGCAATTTTAGAGTTAAAGTAGATAGATGTGTTTTTATAAAAATAGTTAGCTTCTGCCATACCTTCTGGCATTGTAGCTCTGTACATACCTAATTTTGAAAGTTTTGCAAATAAATCGCTTTCATTGAAACAAAGTTCTGGAAATGTATCACATAACCTTGTAGCAATATCATGAGCGATACGGTTTACAGACATTGTATCAAGTATGTCAACTACTCTTATACCATCTTTTCGTAAATCAGACTCGATGCTCATTGTATCCTCCATTAATTTGACTTTTTATATAAAATTTCGTCAAATTCATTATACAATATTTTGTCGTAAAAGTGTATTACATTTTTATTACATTTTTGTTACAAAAATATTACAAATCATAATTTTTAAATAAAAACATAATATTAAATATAATTAGTAGAATGTTTTTATTTGGAGGTTTTTTATGTTTTTAATATTTAATAAAGAAAAAATACAAACTTATGCAGTATCATTGTTAACTGTTGCTGTATTAATAGGAGTTGCTAATATAAAAAATATAGGTGCGATACAAGTTTCTGCCACTGAAAAATATTTACCAATATATAATGTGCAAACAGAAGAACCCAAAATTGCATTTACGATGAATTGTGCATGGAATGCAGACGATATAGATAGTATTTTAGAAACATTAAAAAATAATGAAGTACATATAACATTTTTTATGGTAGGAGAATGGGTAGATAAATATCCAGAGGCAGTAAAAAAGATATACGAAGCTGGACATGAAATAGGAAGTCATAGTAACACACATCCACATGTAAATAATTTAACTGCAGAAAAGAACTTAGAAGAAATAAAATTAAGTGTAGACAAAATCGAAAAAATAACAGGGTATAAAACAAATTTATACAGAGCACCATATGGAGAATATAACAATACAGTTATAAAAACAGCACAGCAAAATGGATTTTATCCAATACAATGGAATCTAGATACATTAGACTATCAAGGATTAACAGGTGAAAAAATGTGGAATAGGTTAAAAAATAAATTAGATGGAGGAGCAATAATATTGAGCCATAATGGAACAAAACACACGGCAGATAGTTTAGATATGTTAATAAAAAACATAAAAGCTAGTGGTTTTCAAGTTACTACAATTTCGGAGATAATATATAAAGATAATTATTCTATTAATAATAAAGGAACACAAATTAAGAACTAATCAGAGTATTGCATAATAAATAAATATGTGATACAATAATTATGTTAATATGTAGATGTGATATAGTGTATTTTATGCAGAAAGGAGATTTACTTTATGAAAGAAAAAACTATGTGCGTAAAATTACCTAGAGGTTCGAAATTTCGACGGGTAAGTGTAGAAGGGAATGGAAAAATCGGGATTATTTATACACAACCTGAAATTCCAAAACCCAAGAATCTTGTTGGAGGAAATGGTGTATATCAGGATGTTGATAGCCCATATTGGTATTGTACACTGAAAAATGGAGATACTTTTATGTATTTGTATGTAGGGGATTTGACAGAAGAAGACTTTTGTTATAACCCTGTAAGAACACAGAATGAGTATCTTAATAGGAAACAAGAATCTTTTAAAATTGATATTTTAGAGGCCTTAGCGAATAAACCGAAAAAAGGCGTATGGTTACCAGTTTTTGAACCTTCTGCTGATAAGAATGGAAACTTGAGATTTGTTAAGGATGCTATTCCATTAACGGGAAAAATGAATGCAAAAGAGTGGAAGGAAAAGGCAAGAGAATACTCTCCTGAAAATAAGAGTAAAATGTGTTCGAAAACAACATATATTCTGATGCTTTTGCGATGGTTAAAAGATCAAGTAGCAACGTATGAACAGATTGTGTATGATTCATCAGAGTTAGGAACTTATTTTTTGTCGCGTACAAATGGTGAAGAACCGGTAAAAACTGGCCAAAGAAAATTTGGAGGATTATACGGATTTGTAGGAAATACCTATAAAATTATTGAAAATACAGATCCATATTCTGCGTATAGGTTTTTAATGGCGGGGGGAGACTGCAACAATGATGGAGGATTTCACTGTGCTTCGAAATACGGTGTACTTAGAGATGATGAGCTTGACATTTCTTGGTATGGGGTAGGATTGATTGAACTCCAATAAACTTCAAAAAAGGGAACCTTTAGTAGGTTCCCTTTTAAAAACAATAGACGAATCTATTATCTAGTAACTATACAAGTATAAAAAAATAAGTTTAGGAAATAATTACAACAAAGGAGAGAGTTATGCCATTAGTTGGAATAATTGCAAAGAAAAGAGATATCCAAGCAATAAAAAAAGAGCTTGCTGAATATGAAGTGGAGATTATACATCTTAATAAAGAAGCTTTAAAAAATATGAAAAATATAATATTTAAGGATTTAATAATATTAGAAGACATAAATTTGCAAGAAGCAGAATATTCTTATATGGAAGAAATAATATCAAAGGCAGAATATTTGATATTAAATTCAGACATAGACTTTGGGGGATTGAAATATATTAAGTTAAAAAAACCGATAAAGACAATAACATTTGGTTTTAACCCTAAGTCAACAATTACAATATCAAGTGTAAAAGAGGATAAAATTTTAGTCTGCTTGCAGAGAAATATAGAAAATGGAGATAAGGAAATCATAGAAACACAAGAAAAAGAAATTGAAATTACAAAAGATTCAAACAAAAAAATTTACAATAAGTTAGTAGTTTTTATTCTAAAAGAGCTCCATAATCTATAAAAATGTACTTCAAAAGCCAATATTTGAGGAAAAGGCAATAAAAAAATTAGAAAAAATTAACTTTTTATGTAGACAAAACCAAAAAAGTGTAGTATAATAAGAAATGTAGAAAATTTTAAAAAGAGAAAAGCAAGACGAGAAATTTACAATTGATAAAGAAAATTAAGGGAGGAAACAAAATTGGATACAAATTATTTAGAAAACAACTACTTAACATTAGTAGGAAAAGTTACAGGCGAAAAGAAATTTAGCCATGAAATTTATGGGGAGAAATTTTACTCATTCAACTTATCAATACCACGTTTAAGTGGAAATTCAGATATTATACCAATAACAATATCTGAAAGATTAATAACAGACGAAATGTTATCAGAAGGGAACAAACTATTAATAAAAGGTCAATTCAGATCATACAACAGTTATGAAAATGAAAGAAACAAGTTAATATTAACAGTATTTGCTAAAGATGTTGAAGAGCTAAAAGAAGACGAAGAACAAGAAGAAAATGAAATGGTTAGAAAAGATGAAACAACAAACGAAGTTGTACTTATTGGATTTGTATGTAAAAAACCAATTTACAGACAAACACCATTTGGAAGAGAAATTGCAGATTTATTATTAGCTGTAAACAGAGCATATAATAAATCAGATTACATCCCAACAATAGCATGGGGAAGAAATGCAAGATTCTGCCAAAACTTAGAAGTTGGAGCTCAAGTAAAAATCATAGGAAGAGTTCAATCAAGACAATATGAAAAAAAATATGAAGATGGAACATCAGAAATGAAAGTTGCTTATGAAGTTTCAATATGTAGCTTAGAATTAATAAATGAAGAAGGAACAGAAAAGAAAGAAGAAACAGATAGTCAAGAAGCTGTTTAATATATAGATTATCAACTGTACAGCATATGCTAGTGCGGTTGATTTTTTTTTGTTGTTTTGTTATAATATGGATATTAAAATAACGGAGGTTACACATGAAAAATGAGAAAAAAATTTGTTTTGAAATCATGGCGATAATATTAATCACGATATTTGGCATATGTTTGGCACCAAAGACATTACAAAACGATACATTTTATACAATAAAAATAGGTGAGCATATAGTTCAAAATAAAGGAATAGACATGAAAGATCCATTTTCATGGCACCAAAATTTGGATTATACATATCCGCATTGGTTATATGATGTTATGATATATACAATATATTCTATAGGTGGAATGGCAGGAATATATATATCCACATGTGTGTTTTCAGCAATATTAGGAATAGTTTTATACAAAGTAAATTCTAAATTAACATCAAACAAAGTATTATCATTTGTAATAACAATATTAGCAATGTATTTATTAAGAGATTATATTGCGGCAAGAGCACAATTGGTAACATTTATATTATTTGCATTGCAACTTTATGCGATGGAAAAATTGGCAAATACTAGTAAAAAACGATATGGAATTGGACTAATATTAATATCAATATTAATAGCAAATTTACATATAGCTGCTTGGCCATTTACATTTGTACTATATTTACCATATATAGCAGAATATATATTTGCTATAGTAGAAGAGAGAATAGCTAAAAAGTATGGAAAAGAAGTTAAAGAAGGAACAAAAATAACAATTAAAAAAAGAGAAGGAACAAAATATTTAATAATTGTTATGATAATTTGTGCATTTACAGGACTATTAACGCCATTGGGTACTACACCATATACTTATTTAATAAAAACAATGCAAGGAAATACAACACAGAATATAAATGAGCATTTGCCTATGACATTGATAAATTGTGTTGAGATATTATGCACATTGATAATATTTATTATACTGCTTACATTTACAGATGTAAAAATTAGATTAACAGATTTATTTATGCTAGGTGGATTAATATTTTTAATGTTATATTCAAAAAGACAATCAACAATGTTTATAATAATGTGTTCAGTTATTTTAAATAGAATGACATATGAATTTATGAAAAAAGATGGAGAAAAGATTGATGATAATCTAATAAATGTATGTACAACTTTGTTTGGGGGATTTGTTGTATCGGCATTAGTATTAATATTAGGATTCCATTGTGCAAAAGGAAGAGTAAAAGAAGAATATATTGACGAAAAAGCATATCCAGTACAAATGAGTGACTATATTTTAAAATACTTTGATGAAAATAATATAGATATTAAAGATGTTAGATTATATAATGAATACAATTATGGAAGTTACTTGTTATATAGGGGAATACCAGTATTTATAGATTCGCGAGCAGATTTATATGCTCCTGAATTTAATGGAGGAAGAGACATATTTATGGATTTTATGCAAAGTTCTAATATAGAAGTTTGGTTTGAAGATACCTTTGCTAAATATGACATAACACATATAATTTTGTATAAAGATTCAAAAATGAATATGATAATAAAAGATTCACATTTAAAAGGATATAATTTATTAAAAGAAGATGACAACTTTGTCTTTTATGAAATAACAAAATAGAAAGGATAGAAATGGAAAAATATATAGTAGAAGCAGAGGAACAAGGAAAAAGATTAGATATGTATATATCAAGCAAAGATGAAGAATTAACTAGAACATCAGCACAAAGGCTAATTGAGCAAGGAGACATATTGGTTAATAACAAAAAAGTAAAAGTAGCATATAAAGTTTCCGAAGGAGATATTATAGCTGTTGAAAAACAAATGCCTAAAGAGATTGAAATAAAAGCACAAAATATTCCAGTGGATATTGTGTATGAAGATGATGATATAATTGTTGTAAATAAACCAAAAGGAATGGTTGTACATCCTGCAAATGGAAATCCAGACGGAACATTAGTAAATGCCATAATGGCAATTTGCAAAGATAGTTTATCAGGAATTGGTGGAGAGATTAGACCAGGAATTGTGCATAGACTAGATAAAGATACTTCTGGACTATTGATTGTTGCTAAAAATGACAAGGCCCATGTTAACATGAGTGAACAAATAAAAAATCATGAAGTGAAAAAAACATATATTGCTTTGGTAAGAGGTGTGGTAAAAGAGAATCAAGCAACTATTGATATGCCAATAGGTAGAAGCAATTCAGATAGAAAGAAAATGGCAGTAACCAAAACTGGAAAAAATGCTGTAACACATATTAAAGTTTTAAAAAGATATGACAAATATACACTATTGGAAGTAAATATAGAGACAGGAAGAACACATCAAATTCGTGTACATTTATCATATATAGGATATCCAATAATAGGAGACTGTGTATATTCAAATGGAAAAAATGAATTTGGTGTAGTAGGACAATGTTTACATGCAAAATGTTTAGAATTTAAGCATCCAATTACAGGAAAAAGTATGAAATTAGAAGCAGAGTTACCAGAATATTTTCAAGAAATATTAAAAAAATTAGAAAATTAAAATCTGGCAAGAGAACCCTGCCAGAGAATCTATATAAAGCCTTTTAGAAAAGTAAAAGGAATTAATATATAGTATGCAGAAAAAATAAAAAAAGAACCAGTCCTAATAAAACAATTGAAAGGAATTGAAAATGGAAGAAAGATTACAAAAATATCTAGCAGAGTGTGGGGTGGCATCAAGAAGGAAATGTGAAGAACTAATATTACAAGGAAAAGTAAAGGTTAATAATCAAATAGTTACAGAACTTGGAGTGAAGGTAAATCCAGAAAAAGATATTATAAAATTTGAAGATAAAGAAGTAAAGCCAACTTCAAAAATGGTATATATATTATTAAATAAACCAATTGGCTATGTAACAACTGCAGACGATCAATTTGGAAGAGACACAGTATTAGACTTGGTAAAAGTAAAAGAAAGAATTGTACCAGTAGGAAGGCTGGATATGTATACATCAGGTGCATTAATCTTGACAAATGATGGAGACTTTGTTTATAAAGTGACTCATCCAAAGCATGAAATAGAAAAGACCTATACTGTAACAGTAAAAGGAATAATTAAGAATGAAGAAGTTGAACAACTAAGAAAAGGTGTTAAAATAGATGATTATATAACTAAACCTGCCAAAGTAAAAATCTTAAAAACAGATATAGAAAAAAATATTTCAAGATTAGAAATAGTTATACATGAAGGAAAAAATAGGCAAATAAGAAAAATGTGTGAGAGTGTAGGAAGAAAAGTTTTAGCATTACATAGAAGTAAAATTGGAAAAATTGGAGTAAAAGATATAGAACTCGGAAAATGGAGATACTTAAAGGATAGAGAAATTCAGGAATTATTAAAAAATAAATAAACTAGTTGAAAAAAACAAGCAAAAAAGATATAATTAAGATGAACTAAAGAAAAAGGAGCAAAATAAAATGGAAGAAGTTAAACAGGGACAGATAGTTAATGGAATTGTAACTGGAATACAACCATATGGAGCTTTTATTAGAATGGAAAATGGAGCAGATGGATTAGTATATATAGAAGATTTATCTGTTGCAAGAATAAAATCACCAAATGATAGGGTGAAAATTGGACAAAAGATAAAATGTATGGTAAAATATGTTGATAAAGATACAGGCAGAGTCAATTTATCATATAAAAATTGTTTAGGAACATGGGAAGAAAATGCTAAGAAATTCAAAGAGGGAATGACAGTAAAAGGAATAGTTAGAGACACAGAAAAAAATAAAAATGGAGTTTTTATCGAGTTAACACCGAATTTAATTGGCATGGCAGAATATACGGAAGAATTGAAATATGGAGAATCTGTTGATGTGTGCATAAAAAGAATTTTACCAGAAAAGAAAAAGGTAAAATTGACAATAGTTTAATATAATGTAGGCTATATTTAGTCACTAAAAATAAGGAGGGATTGAAATGGTTGAAGATAACCAAATCAAAGCACAAGTATCACCATTTGCTATAAGAGAGGGTGAAATAAAAACATTTGATGGAAAAGATGGATATGTATCTATGAATCAAATAATTCACAAAATAAATATAGGACATATAACTGATATTCATTTTGCAATATTAGAGTTAGTAAATGAATTTGAGTTTATAACATCAAGACAATTATATCAAATGCTAGAGTGGAAGGGAATTGATCCTAAGTCACAAGATAAATTAAACAATAAATTAGACCAACTTGTAAAATCAAAGATTTTAACAAGATATTATTTTACATCAGAAGAAGGAAAGGGAATTTACAGAATTTATTGCTTAGAGAAGATGGGAAAATATTTATTAACATCAAAAGAGATTGAATGTAAATGGCAACAAACAGATAATGTAAAACCTGTTCCAATGATAAAAAAGAGATTAGCAGGAAATCAAACAATAATTGCATATTTAAGAAAAGTAAAAGCTTTTGATAGTTATGTTGTAAAACCAGCATTAACAGCTAAAATATCTGGAAAAGTGTTTAAGGCAACAGGTGGTTCTGTAAAACTTACAAAAAATAAGAAATCAATAACATTTTTATTTGAAGTAATAAGAAGAGAACCAGATTGGCAAAAGAAATTAGCAGATAAGATGGCTTTGTATAAAGAATTTTATGAGAATTTTGTTCCGGGAGATTCTGGATTTGCAGCTATGCCACAATTAATATTTGTTTGCGAAGATGATAAACATACAGCAGAAGCATTTAAAGAAATAGTAAAAAATAAATTAGAAATATCTCAAATAAAATTATACTTTACTACAGACTTAAGACAAAATCAAGAAACACTTGAAAATACATTAATAGAATTTAAAATTGATGAAAATACACAAAAATATAAAATGTATAATGTTGAGGCGAAAATATTAGGGATATAGACAGTAGAAGGGATAAAAGAGGATGTTTGGACATAGACCAGATGGTAAAAAAATAAAAAATTTGCCACCTATTTTTAAAATAATGCCTTGTGTAATGCTGGATAGAGCTGATTCACAAGTATATTTTAAACAAGATATTGCTTTAAAAAATTTAGATGAATACATAGACAGAAAAGCAAAAGATGGTATTCGATTTACATATATGAATATTATTTATGCTGCTCTTGTAAGAATAATTAGTCAAAGACCAAATTTAAATAGATTTGCAATGAATGGGGCATTATATGAAAGAGATAAAATATATGTTTCACTTGTTATAAAAAAGAGTTTAACAGATGATGGACCAGAAACACCTGTTAAACTAGATTTTAACGGAGATGAAAATATTTTCGAGATAAAACAGAAGTTAGACAATGCCATAGAAAGAAACAAGGAACTTGAAAATTCAAATAAAACAGATAAGTTAGTAAATATACTAAATGTAATTCCAAGTGGACTAATAAGAGCAGTTGTAAAATTTTTGATGTTTTTAGATAAACATGGTATGTTATCAAGAAAGATAATTGATGCAAGTCCATTTCATACAAGTGTGTTTTTAACAAATGTTGGTTCTCTTGGAATTGATAGTATTTATCATCATATTTATAACTTTGGAACTACTAGTATGTTTTTCTCAATGGGAAAAAAAAAAAAAAGTTATATCTATGAAGATGATGAAATTAAAGAAGAAAAATGTATAACACTTGCATTTGTCGGAGATGAAAGAATTTGTGATGGATATTATTATGCTTCGTCATTTAAACTTTTGTCTAAATATTTGAAAAAGCCTGAGCTTTTAGAAAAAGAAATAGAAGAGAAAGAAGAAAATATGATATACTAAATATATGTATGGGAGTTGATTGTGATGATGCATGAGTTTGTAACGTATTCAGACGGAACACTAGTTGTTTCTTCAGATATGAGAAAAAAAGAAAATGGAGAAGAATATATTATTGTTTGTTTTGAAAGGCCAACAGAAAATGGTTTTGATACTATAATATTTGAATTACCTTCATACAATATAGTCAAACAAGATGGAAATTATAGTGAAAAAGAAATAGAAAGATTTAGAAGTGTTGTAGAGAGAGGAGCAAGTTACTTTTTTGAAATTGCTCAAAAAGGGGGAATTCAAAGTGCCTAATTTATTTAGATATCTTGGTTATACTATTTTTTTCTGGGCAAATGAAAATGGGGAACCAATTCATGTGCATATTTGCAAAGGAAATCCACGGTCCAAATGCAACCAAAGTTTGGTTAACTAAAAGTGGTGATTGTATAGTATCTAATAATAATAGTAGAATTCCAGAGAGTGACTTAAACAAAATAGTAAAATCAATAAGATATAATTTTTTCTATATTATATCTGAATGGAAAGATTTTTATGGAGTAGAAGATGTTAAATTTTATTGTTAGAAAAAGTATAAAAAAAATTACTAATTTTGAAATTAGTAATTTTTTTATACACGTTCGTATAAGAATATTATGGTGAGCCAGAAGGGATTCGAACCCCCGACCCCAGGCTTAGAAGGCCCGTACTCTATCCAACTGAGCTACTGACCCATTTCTTAACGCTTAATTATAATATCATGTTTTTGATATAAAGTCAATAGTTTTTGGAAATTTTTTAACGTTATTAAAAAATAAATGCAACCAACTGAAAAAAATTGGTAATATATAAATGTAGGATATCTTAAAATAAAAAGGAGTTTAGATCTAAATTGAATAATCAAAAAATATATAACTATATGGATGGCAAAATCTTAAATATTGAATTAGCAATGAAAGATTACAATAACTATATATATAAAATTATAAAAAACAAATACAATAATTTTTCAGATGAAGATATAGAGGAAATAATTTTAGATGTATTTTTAACATTATGGAATAATCAAAACAAATTAGATATAAATCAAAAGATGTCATCATATATAGCTGGAATAACAAAAAATTTAATAAAGAAGAAATATAGAACAAATAACAATGATGAAAATATTGAAGATTATGAGAACCAAATAATAGATATTAGTAATATTGAGATAAATTTTATTCAAAGAGAAAAAAGTAGAATAATCAATAATGAATTAAATTCAATGAAGTTAGAAGATAAAAATATCTTTATTAAATATTACTATTGGGGACAAAGCATAAAAGAAATCTCAAATTCCTTCAATATTTCAGAATCAAAAGTAAAATCAAAATTATTTAGAACTAGAAAGAAATTGCATAAAATATTAAAGAAAAGGGGGTATATTTCAAGTGAAGAGTAGCAAAGAATTATTTGAAGAATTACAAGGGAATATTATTGCAGATAATTTCGAAAAAGAATATACTCTCAAAGAGAAAAAATATTGGAGGGTATATGAAATGAAAAAAAGAATTATAGCAATAACTATGGGAGGAATTATGCTTGCATCAGGAGTTGCTTTTGGATTTCATAGTGAGGAAATAATTAATTATATGAAAGGCTTAGGAAAAGGAATAGACACAGCTGCTAATAATGGATATATTGAAAAAACAAATATGGAAACTATAAATCAAAATACAACTGTCGAAAACAATATAATAGATAATGTAAAGGTTGGAGCAAAAATTGATGATTTTATTATGGATGATTATAATTTATCAGTAAAATTCGATTTTGAATTTGATGAAAATATTGATAAGGTTATTGATTTTGAAAAGATAAAAAATATAGAATTAAGTGATTTATGTGTTTCAGATGAGAACAATATTATACTTTATAGTGCTTCTTATAATGAGAATGCTATAAATAGTGGTTTGAATAGTTTTAGTAAAGCCAATAGTAAAGAGTTGCGAAAAATAGAATTACAATATAACATGTATGCAGACAAATATCCAAAATCTCAAAAATTGAGTTTTAAATTTTCAAAGATAGAATTTCAAGAAATTGATAAAAATGAAAAGACAGTATTAAGTGGAAATTGGAATATTAATATAGATGTACCAGAAAAATTCTATAATAGGTCAGAAAAATATTATAAAGTTGTAAGTTCTACTAATGATAGGTTTAATATTTATTCTGCAAAATTAACAGACACTGGATTCGAGTTTGGTATGACTATAAAAGATGAACATAAGCCAACATATCCTGAAGAAGTGAAAAATGAAAGAAAAAATATAATAGAAAAATATGGAGTTTTAGATGAAGATGGATTATATACAACAGAAAGCCAAAAAATAATGAGTCAAAAGATGAATGAATTGAGTGTAGCATCACCCTATAAAGAAATGCTAGAAAAATATGAGAAAGAAGATACACCGATTTTAAGTCGTGGTTTGACAATAGATGTAAAATCAGATATTGAAGATGGTTGTTATGTTATGAATAACAAAGGAGAAAAGTTTGAATGTACTATGAGTCCATCAAGAAAATGTAATTATAATTTCATTGATGGAGATAAATATGATTTTTATGAAACATATTCGATGACTAAATATGATGCAACTGATGATATTACAATGGTTGTAAATTACAGAGGTACATTAGAATATATAAGGCTACAGAAAGTGGGATAAATATTGAAAGCAGATAAATTAAGGTTATTAATTTATCTGCTTTTATGCTAATATTCTTCAAAGAAGAAATCTTCAATTTTAACAAATACTTTTGACTTTTTAGGTTCTTCTAAATTAATAGCTTTTCTTCTATATATAGATAAAATCAAAGACATACATAATAAATTTGTTAAGCTATTTACATATCCACCTGAAATAAAAGGCAATTGAAATTCAGCTATAAAGCCAATTCCAAGATTCATTGCTAAATTAAATATGGTTTGAATCATATAGAAAATTGAAACTTCCATCATTATTAATTTCCCATAAGTATCTGTTATTTTAGTTGCATTAATTAACAATTTTATATTTAAGGCAATAATAATTGAAATCATACCAATGCTTGCTATCCATCCATAATGTGATAGTATTTTACAAAACACATAACTAGTTCTAAAATTTCCATCAAAATAATTTTCAGCTTCTATTTTAGTTCCAAAATCAGTTTCAAACATTTTATCTTCTAAATCTGCCTTCCCAAATAGTTTTGCGGATTTTATAGTTTCAGCTATTGCATATTTAAAGTTCTTCTTTCCATTTGTCTCAATTCCGAAACCATAATGATGACTCTAGTTTATCTTCATTATTCATTTTTAGAGTTGGAATTATGCAAATAACAGTTGCCAATAAAGAAAAGAGTATTATTGAACTAATCCATAGTGCAAGAGTATTTTTTGTTTGTTTTTCTTTTAATAAATTAACTGTAATTATAATTAAATATGTGCTTACTAAAAGAAAACCAGAGACAAAATTTATCAGCAGTGCTGTAATTACAGAAAAACAACTTGAAATTATTATCATTATTTTTTGTGTACTAGTTTTTGTTTTCAAATTTTTTATAAATCCTGCAAAAGCAATTATATACATTAAATTTGTAAATGTAGTTGGCGATACCCAAGTAATTGGTGCTAATCCTATTATTAGATTACCATTTTCTCTGCATCCTCTAAAAAAAGCTATAATATTAAGAATGGCAGCCAATATGTAAATTATTTTAGAATGCTTATATATTTTTCTATAATCATAAAAATATGTAAATATACTAAGCAAAATTGTGATAGCAAATATTATATATTGCAATTTTGCTGTCATAAAATCATTTAGCCCAAGTGTTCCTTTGTTAAAAGATACATCAGGATGAAATAATATTGCAAACTGACCGCTAATCAAAATTAAAATTAATGTTAGAATTAATGTTATCCAATCCATTTTGGGGTTATGTATTTTATTTAAATTTTTCCCTATTTGAACTGGGTTTCCCATTTGTTTTACTGCAATTTCCTCTGCTAATTCTCTAGATAATCCATTAGTTATATTTTCACTTATTATTTCATTTATATGTTCTTCTAGTTCCTCTGTAATGACTTTTCTTACAGGCTTATATTTTATTTGATTGCTAACAGTATTTAAAAAATCTTTAACATTCAAATAGAACACCTCCTATTACCTGATTTACTTTTGCACTAAACAATTCCCATTCTTGTTTTTTAGCTTTTAATTGTTTTCTGCCATTTTCTGTAATTGAGTAATACTTTCTTTTTTTACTTGTACTTTCATCCCAATATGATGAAATTGCACCATCTGCTTCTAATTTATGAAGTATGGGATATAGTGTTCCTTCTTGAAATTCAAATACATTTTCTGATTTTATTTTTAGTTTTTTTATCATTTGATATCCGTATAGATTTTCTTTTTCTAAAACACTTAAAACCAATAAATTTGTACTTCCGCGTAATAATTCTCTGTCGATATTCATTTTAACACCTCCTATAACATTTATACCTTGTTGTGCAATGTATAAATGCATTGTACAACAAGGTATATTTTTTGTCAATATCTTTTAAAAAATAATAGTTATAAAATTTAAACCTACTCTGTTTAATAGTACAGGGTAGGTTTTATATTTAAGTAAATTATTCTTGTATTTCATATTCGTTTATATTAGGCTCGATAAAGTCAGAATCTGTTACCATATTTAATTCTAATATATATTCATGTGAAGGTTCACGTTTTGGGGAATTATCATCAATTTTATTTGAATTTTTATATTCATAAGCTATGCTACCAATAAGAAAACCAGTTTCTTTATTTGCATAAATACCTTCGGAATTATATGAATATGGAGTTTTGAAATTAGATAAGTAATAACATTGACTTCCGTTAAAAGTCGTAGGTTTAATTGATGCAAGCATAGTGCATTTTAAGAGTTGCCACCAATTTTCTGTGTAAAATGGATTATTTTGCATAGTATCATATATTTCCATTGTTTTATTTAAAAATGCTTTTTTTCCTTCTGAAGTATTTCCATATATATTTACTGAATATAGAGATGTGTTATTATTGTCAGAAATTTTATTTGCGAACATTGTTGTAGTTGATACATTTCCGTCTTCTGTAAGTTGGGTTATTATTATTTTCTTTTTATTATCTAATTTAAATGTTTCTTCTTTATAATAATATCCCAAATTATAGCTATATGATATTTCATGGTAATTAGATGCCATTTTAGTTTTTTCTGCTTTATTATATAAGTCTGAAATTATGATAATTTTTCTTACTGTTAAAATTACAAATAACAATATAACAGTAAATATTATTATTTTGAGTATTCTCATTTTATTATTATATTTTTTCATATATTTGATTTCTCTGTTATCTTTATGGGTGCTAGTTGGATTTAAAGCATTTTTCATATTTTCTAATATATTTTTACAATTACTACAGGTATTTAAATGTTCTTCAATAAAAATATTTGTTTCTTCACTTGTTAAATTTTCTATATAATTTGGCAATAAATCTTGAACAATTTTACAAATTTTTTCATTTTCCATATTAATCAACCTCCTTCAATTTATTTTTTCCTCGATAAAATGTTGTTCTAGCCCAATTTTCTGTTTTATTCAAAATAGTTCCTATCTCTTTAAAACTTAATTCACCAGTTATTCTCAAATATATAACTTCTCGTGTTTTATCATCTAATTTTTGTATTTTTTTATATAATGAAATTTTTTCATCATTTGAAATAACTTGACTTTCTGGTGTTTCTAATGTTTCAAAATCACATAAACTTTCTTCAATATTTATTGTCTTTTTCTTTTTTCTACATTGGTCATACCATAAGTTTTTGGCTATTTGGCATAACCATACAGACATCTTACACTTGCCTTTATATGTGTTGATTTTTTGTACTGCTTTATAAAAAGTTTCTTGAGTTAGTTCTTCTGAGATATCGTTATCATGAGTTAAACAGAATAAATATTTGTTTACTGTTTCAAAATATTCTTCGTATATTTGTTTGATATCCTGCATAACTTTTATCCTCCTTTAGCAATATGACGTTAAAAAATAGTTTTTGTTACAAGAATTACTAAAATTTATTATTTAATAAAGTTTAACATAATATCCAGAATGTTTCTATAATAAAAAATTTTATTTTTCAAATGTTTGGCATATTTACAATAAAAGCAAGCGAACAAAATGTGGAATTTTTATTGTAATATAAAAATCAATATGCTAAAATTAAGAAAAAAGTTTATGGAGTAGCTATGGAAACAAAAGAATTATCAATAAAAGAAAAAATAGGACAAATGGTTATAATAGGAATGGACACCAATTATATAACAGATAGAATAAAAAATATGATACAAAATTATAAAATTGGTGGAGTAATCTTATACAGAAAAAACTTTTCAACATATCAAGACATGTTAAATTTAATAAAAGAGCTAAAAGGTCTTAACAAAGAAAATAGAGTTCCACTATTTATAGCAATAGACCAAGAAGGTGGAAGAGTAAATAGAATGCCAAAAGAAATAAAAAATCTACCTGCTGCAAAGTTTGTTGCAAAATATGGAGGAGAAAAGCTTGTTGCAAAAGCAGCAGAAACTACAGGAGAGTTGTTACATGAATCAGGATACAATTTGAATTTTGCACCAGTCTTAGACATTGATAGAACTGAAAGTCAAGGTGCTGCAATTGGAGATAGAAGTTTTAGCAAGGATAAAGAACTTGTAGCAGAATGTGGTATCGCGGCAATGAAGGCATTACAAAAAAATAATATTTTACCAGTAGTAAAACATTTTCCTGGGCATGGTGCAACAAAACAAGATTCACATTATTTTTTGCCAGTAATAAATATACCGATGAAAAAAATCGAAAATGAAGATATGTATCCATTTGAACAAGCAATAAAAAATGGTGCAGATGCTGTTTTGGTAGGACATTTATTAATAATGGGAGTTACTGGAATGTATCCAGCATCTTTATCTAGAAAATTTATTACAAAATATTTAAGAGCTAAATATAGATATAATGGACTTGTTGTGACAGATGACTTGAAAATGAGAGCAATTAAATTTTTCTATGGACCAGATACTGCAGTAAGAAAAGCATTTGAAGCAGGAAACGATATCATAGTATTTAGATTTAATAAAGATGAAGAACAGAGAGTGTTAGATAAAATTGAAAGTCTTGTTAAGACTGGAAAAATCAAAGAAAATAGAATCAATAAAAGTGTTAAGAGAATATTAAAAATCAAAGAAAAATATAATATTTCAGATTCACAAAATTTTGAAGGAATAGATGTAGAAGAAATAAATAAAGAAATATCAAAAATAAGAACAAAGTGCAAGATCTAAAAAAGAGGGTTCACTACATAAAATAGTGAATCCTCTAATATTTTATTCTTCCCAGAAAGCTTTATAAGTTCTGTAAGCTGTATAAATATCGAATTTGCTTGTAACCTCATAAGGAGCATGCATTGAAAGTACAGGAACACCGCAATCTATAACGTCAACACCTTTATTAGCTAAGATATAAGCGATAGTACCGCCTCCACCAACGTCAACTTTACCAAGTTCAGAAATTTGATATCTAATATCATTTTTCTCTAATACTCTTCTAACCCATGCAACGAATTCTGCATTAGCATCAGAAGCACCGGATTTTCCACGAGCACCAGTATATTTATTAAGACCAATACCACGTCCTAAGAATGCAGCATTTGTTCTATCAGAAACACTTGCATAAAGTGGGTCAAACCCTGCATCAACATCAGCTGATAACATTCTTGAGAAGCAGAATACTTTGTCAAGCAAGTTTGGTCTGTTTTCACCAGTTTTGTTTAATAATTCTGAAACGAAATAATCAAACATATGTGATTCCATACCAGTATTTCCCATACTTCCAATTTCTTCTTTGTCAGATAATATACAAACAGCAGTTGTTTTAACATTCTCTAAAGTCATCATAGCTGATAAAGATGTATATGCACATATTTTGTCATCTTGACCATATGCTGCGACCATGCTTCCATCAAAACCTAAAGAACGAGCTTTAAAAGCTGGAACAACTTCAATTTCTGAACTTAAGAAGTCAGCTTCTGTAATATTATATTTTTGGTTTAAAATATTTAAAATATTTAATTTTACTTTTTCGGCACATTTTTCGTCATCTTCATAAGGAATGCTTCCAAGTAAAACAGCTAAATCTTCTCCATCAATTCCGTTTTTTAATTTTTTCTCCATTTGATCTTGTGCTAAATGTGGTAATAAATCAGAAATTGTGAAAATTGGGTCATTATCATCTTCACCAATATTGATTGTTATTTTTTCACAATTAGCTTTTACAATTACACCATGTAAACTTAATGGAATTGTTGTCCATTGGTATTTTTTAATTCCACCATAATAATGTGTTTTAAAATATGCGAATCCTGAATCTTCATATAAAGGATTTGGCTTTAAATCAAGTCTTGGAGAATCTATGTGAGCTCCAACTATTTGAATTCCATTTTCTAATTTATCTGTTCCAATAACAGCTAAGTACATACTTTTTTCTCTATTTATAAAATATACTTTATCTCCTGGGTTTAAAGTTTCATAACTAGCTAAATCTCTAAAACCGTTTGATTCTGCTATTGCTTTTGCAGTAATAACTGCTTCTCTTTCTGTTTTTGACTTATTCATAAAGTTCATGTATCCATTACAATATGAATAAATTGCCTCTTTCTCGCGTGTGTCAATTTTTGACCATCCTGTTTCTTTCTTGTTAAAAAGTCTTTCTTCCATTTTTTATCTTCCTTTCTTCAGTGCTGTTGAATTAATCAACTTCTTATATTTTTTTGTAGTATATCACTTTATGTTTTATTTTTCCATACATTTAAATAAATATTCAATAAAAAATATTAACCAGAAACCATAACTTATGTAAAATTATAAAAACTCTTGCCAGATAGAGTTTTTTATGTTATATTAGATATGTACTAAATTTGGAGTACAACAACAACTTAGCAATACAGAAATAAATTTTAAATTTTTGATTTTATTCAATAGTTTAATTCACATGAAAAAATCAGTATTTAGAAAATATTATAAAGAACGGAGATGATGCCTATGCACCTTTATTAAACATACTTTAAATAAAAATATACAGGAAAAATAGCATAAATGATTGCTAAAAATATCAAAAAACGATATAATGGAAGGAGCGATAGGATGAGTTTTAAAATAGAAATAAATCCAGAACTAAAGATGAAAAGCGATATAATGTTTAAAGCATTTTATGGCAGAAAAGAAAATGATAAAGTAAAAAGAGCTGTTGAAAACTATGAAGTTCTAACAGGAGATGAAGAAGTTAAAAGATTGGCGGAAATTAGATTAATGTCAAAGCTAGAAGAAAAGTCTGCACTTGATTGTGCTAGAGAAGAAGGACTGGAACAAGGACTAAAACGAGGAAAAAAAGAAATTGCTCAAAAGTTGAAAAAACAAAAAATGCCAGCTAAACAAATAGCAGAAATAACAGGGTTAAGCGAGGTAGAAATAGAAAACTTAAAATGAACTATGAAAAAAATTGACTATGATGAAGTAAAAAATCATAGTCGATTTTTTTGTATTATAGAGATAACAACCCAAATAGACTAGATTTTGTAACTATAATTTATAGTATATTTTGAATAAAAAGTGGCAAAATAAGCAAAAGGAGGAAAAAAATGGAGTCATTATGGATAGAAACAACAAAAGATAAAATCAAGTTAGAGAGTTTAAAAAGAGATGAAACAACAGAAGTATGTATAATAGGAGGAGGCTTATTTGGACTTACTACAGCATATTATTTGAGCCAAAATGGATTTAAGGTTACTGTTTTAGAAAAAGACGAGATTGGAAAAAGAGCAAGTGGAAACACAACTGGTAAAATAACAAGTCAACATGACTTGTTTTATGCACATTTAATAGATGATTATGGAGAAGAATTTGCTAAAAAATATTTAGAAGCAAATGAAAATGCAATAAAAAATATAAAAAAAATAGTAGAAGAAGAAAAAATTGAGTGTGATTTTTGCGAAGAAAAATCATATGTATATACAACTAAAGAAGATGAAGTAATAGAAATAGAAAAAGAAGTAGAGGCTGTAAAAAAATTAGGGAAAGAAGCAAAGTTTGTAACCAAAATAGATTTGCCAATAAAAATAAAAGGAGCTATCGAATTTGAGAATCAGGCACAATTTCACCCAAGAAAATATATGATAGGATTAGCAGAAGCTATACTTAAGGAAAACAAAATATATCAACATACAAAAGTTACAGATGTGAAAAAAGATAATGAACAATATAAAATCTGTACAGAAAATGGAAATGTATATGCTAAATATGTAGTTATTGCCTCACACTTTCCTATTGTAAATATGCCTGGATTTTATTTTGGAAAAATGTATCAATCTACTTCATATTTAATTGCAATAGAAACCAAAAGTAAATTACCACAAGGAATGTATATCAATGTTAAAGAACCATTGTATTCTTTTAGAACAGCAAAATATAATGGAAAAGATGTGCTTTTGATAGGTGGAAACGGAAATAAAACAGGAGAAGCAATACCAGATGAGAATCACTATGAAATGCTTGAGAAAAAGGCAAAAGAGTTGTATCATGATTGTAAAATATTATATAGATGGAATACACAAGATTGTATGTCATTAGATAAAATCCCATATATAGGAGAATTTTCAAATCTGATAAAAAATGTTTATGTAGGAACAGGTTTTAATAAATGGGGCATGACTTCCACAAATGTTGCTGCTCAAATAGTTTCTGATGAAATTATGAAGAAACCAAATAAATATGCAGATGTCTTTACAGCAACTAGAGTTAAACCAATAAAAAATCGATGGGAAGTTGAAAATATGGTAAAAGAAACAGTAAATTCTATTGCTTTAAATAAATTTAAAATAGAACCATATAGTGTTGAACAAATTGAAAATGATAATGGTGCTATATTAAAAATAAATGGAGAAAATGTAGGAATATATAAAGATAAAGTTGGAAAAATTTATGCAGTAAAGCCTAACTGTGCCCACTTAGGTTGTTTGCTATCTTGGAATAATCTCGACAAAACATGGGATTGTCCTTGTCATGGAAGTAGATTCGATTATACTGGAAAAAATATTTATGAACCTGCAATAAAAAAATTATTGACTTTTAATGATTTGAATTAAATAGTACAAAATTTCAAAAAATTGTTTACAAAAAATAGTTGATTTGCTATAATTAAAATGTATATGATAAACAAAGGAGAACTATAAATGGAATACGAAAAGATAGATGAAGAAGCAAGATACCTAAAAGCATGTGAAAATGTAAAAAAGATAGTAAATGCTATAAAAAACATAAAAATGAAATACTATACAAATTTTGCTAAAATATCATCAGAAGATAAAGAAGTATATGAGCAACTAAATAAAAACTTAGAAAAAATATCACAAGAAAACGATTTAGAAAACTTAAAAGTAGTTCTAATGCAAGAAGTATCAGACAAATATGATAATAAAGAATTAAAAGAAGAACCCAGAGACCCAAACTTAATTGATAGCAGACTACTAGCATGTTATGGTAGTATAGATGTGCAACAAAAAGCACTATCTATGGGAAAAATAGGGCAAGCAAGAAAATGTCAAAAGATTTTAGAAGAATATTTAGATGAAATTGGTTCAGACACATATAGAGAAATTGTAAAAAAATATAAAAGAGAAAAATTTGCAGAACTTGTAATGGAAAGAGTTGCTATTCAAGAAAAAAATGATGCATATATGGGATTAGTAGAAAGATGTTTCGAATTAAAAAATGCAAAAGAAAGAGAAACTATGAAAAGCAAAATAGCCCAAGAAGAAAAAAAGAAGGAAATATTATTTACTAATGATGTAGAGATTGCAAAAGAAGTTAGTATGGAATTATAGAATAAGAACATAGGAGGAAACAGTGGAAAGAGTGTATGAAGAAGCTTTTTCTGAAGTTGATGAGATATTAAAATTAATGCCAATAGATATTAGTAGTAAAATACCACAAAATTTCAGGCAAGTAATTTCAGAAAACAAAGCAGTAAATTATAAAACGAATATACAAATACCTATTAAAGAGCAAGATTTAAAGCCAGAAACAATTACAATACTAGGATTAATATATAGAGACTATTTAGCTAGTCCTGAAATAAGAGAAAAATTACAAAAAGAAGATGAAGAGCAACTAATAGAAAATGAAAAAAGCAATAGTTTAGTAGAATATAAAGAACCTTCGTTATTCAAAAAAATAATTAACTTTTTTAAAGGAATTTTTAAGAAAAATAAAATTTAAAAAAAATGTCGATATTTATTGACTTATGGCATTGTTTTTGCTAAAATAACAACATAAATCATATATTTATATATTTAAAAAATCGTTTATTGAACTAGATAGATTGCTTAACAAACCAGTTATCTAGTTCTATTTTTTTGTATTAAAAGGAGGATAAAAGATGGGAAAATTATTTGTTATTGATGGAACAGATGGAAGCGGTAAACAAACTCAACTAGAACAATTAGAAAAAAGACTAATAAAAGAAAATATAGAATATAAAAAGGTAAGTTTTCCAAATTATGATTCACCAAGTTCAGCATTAGTAAAAATGTATTTATCAGGAGAATTTGGAAAAAATGCTAAAGATATAAGTCCATATATTGCGTCAACATTTTATGCAGCAGATAGATATGCTACATTTAAAATGGGATATAAGGAATATTATGATAATGGAGGAATAATATTAGCAGACAGATATACAACATCAAATATGGTACATCAGGCAGGTAAAATAAAAGATGAAACAGAAAGAAAAAAGTTTTTAGATTGGCTTTGTGATTTTGAATTTAATTTATATGGATTGCCAGTACCATCAGAAGTATTTTTCTTAAATATGCCAGTTGAAAAATCATTAGAGTTGATTAAGAAAAGAGAAAATAAATTTACTCATGAAAGTAAAAAAGATATACATGAAAGAGATAAAGACCATTTAAAAGATGCATATAATGCAGCATGTGATGTGGCCAAAAAATATAACTGGTATGAAATAAAATGTGTAAAAGACGGAGAAATAAGAAGTATTGAAGACATACATGAGGAAATTTATAATGAAATAAAAAAACATATATAATCAAGAAAAAAGATGAAAACTATAAAAAAACATAAAAAAACGAATAAAGAAAGCTGTAGATTGGCAAAAAAAAGAAAATAAGAACAAAAGAACGACTTGAAAAAATGGATAAATTTGGTATAATAAATATCGATGGTGCATTATTCTAGTCGTACTATTTATTATGAGGGTGGGGCTAAAAATCCACTAAAGGGCATACCGATGAAGCATCTTGTTTGTGCGCGAAATGCCAGTTTTGTGTGTGAGTAGGATGAAAGAAACCAGGGTATGGTATAATGGCATATACAGGACTCCCTTGTTTCGCTGAGACTTAAAAAATATCTTTTAAGTGTAACCTATGGTGAGTGCCAAGACACAAAATACATAGAGTAGCCTGTCTTGAGTGAGGGTATTGGGATTATAATAACATATGAAATTACACTTGCAAAAAAGACTAGTAATAAACAATAGTATGTTAAGGAAAACTTCTAGAATGTTTGCTTAAAAAAGCATAGGAATCTGAGGATTAAGGTACGGACTTAAGTGGCGATCTAGTGCCTAATGAAATATGTAGGTGTTCTTTTAAATGGAAACAGCTATGTAGTAATGCATAGTAAAGAATAGAGAAATTCAACTAGACCTAAACCGTAAAATTTACTCTGGTTTTACCATCTTGAATATGATAATAATTAATAGCGAGATAAAAATCTCGCTTTGTTTTACAACAAGGAGAAATGATAGAAGGATGAAAAAGGAAAAAGAACACTCGAAAGCAAAATGGTTTATTGAAATTTTTGTAACAACATTTATATTATCAATGGCATTTTCATACATATCAAATAATGGTGTAAATAATTTAAATATGGTTGCGTCAGTAATCATATTAATTGTAGTAATTCTAATAGGTATATTATTTGATATAATAGGTGTAGCAGTAACTGTGGCAAAAGAACATGAATTTCATGCTAAAGCAACAAAAAAAGCTGTTGGAGCAAAAACGTCAATCAAATTAATCAAAAATGCAGCAAAAGTTGCAAATATATGTGCAGACGTAATAGGAGACATATGTGGGGTTTTAAGTGGTTCTATAAGTGCATTAATAGCAGCAAAAATTGCAGAAAAAACAGGAGTTAATTTACAATTTGTTATAAGTGCAAGTGTTGCGGCTATAACAGTTGGAGGCAAAGCTATTGGTAAAGAAATCGCAAATAAAAATTCAACACAAATAGTTCACTATGTTGGAATAATTTTAAATAAGATATATAAATAAAACTAGCTAAAATTGAAGTGAACCCAAATTATTAGACAAAAAAGTTTAATAAGGAGGGTTCAGTACAAATTTAGCTAGTTTATTTTGTTGTTAATAAAACCAATCCTTTTTTAATTAAGTCTTCAACAGAGAGAGATTCAACTGCAAGGTGCTCAAAGGCTTTTTCAATATCTTTACGAGAATAGCCAAGAACCATAAGACCAGAAGTTGCTTCTTGAACATTTTCATTAACTTTAACTGATTGCAATTTTGCTTCTTCTAATTTTTCTTTATCTAATTCTGATTGTTCTGCTTTTAACTTGTCTTTTAACTCTAAAATAATTCTTTGGGCTGATTTTGTACCAATTCCTGGAACCTGTGTAAGTAATTTTACATTATTTGAGATTACTGCAATTGCAAATTCAGAAGGTTCTATGCAAGATAACATTACTAATGCGCTTTTTGCTCCAACACCGCTAACACCTAAAAGCAATTCAAAAGTTCTAAGTTCTTCTTGGGTTTTAAAACCATAAATACTAATATCATCTTCTCTAACTCTATAATAAGTATGAACTTTCACAATTTCTCCAATTTCTCCAAGTGAATCTATAGAATTTTCAGACATAAAAACTTTATATCCTAAACCACCAACATCAATAACTACATAATTTTTTAATTTCATTTCTAAAGTTCCCTTTATATATGCTAACATATTAATCATCCTTTCACAGAAAGTATTATAAATATAAAAAAAATAAAAGTCAAGCATTCTGCAAAAAAATGTTCGCAATATCTATTGACAATTTTTAATGAACGTTTTATAATTTGTGTGAAAGGAAAAGAAAGATGAATAAAACAGAACCATTGGCATATAGAATGAGGCCAAAAACATTAGAAGAATATGAAGGGCAAGAACATGTGATAGGACCAGGAAAACTATTATATAGGACTATAAAAGCAGATAGATTATCAAGCATAATTTTATTTGGACCACCAGGGTGTGGCAAAACATCTCTTGCCAAAGTAATAAGTGAAACAACTAAATACAAATTCTATAAAATAAATGCAGTAACTGCAGGTGTTTCAGACATAAAAAAAATCGTAGAAGAAACCAAGAATTTTATGTTTAATCCGGCAGGAAAAAGCATACTATTTATAGATGAAATTCATAGATTCAACAAGCTTCAACAAGATGCATTATTGCCATTTGTAGAAAACGGAACAATAATTTTGATAGGAGCAACAACAGAAAATCCATATTTTGAAGTAAATAAAGCGCTAATTTCAAGGTCAATGGTAATCAAATTAGAACCATTAACTGAAAAAAATATTTATAATATATTAAAAAGAGCATTAACAAGCCAAGAAGGACTTGGAGAATATAATGTAAAAATAGAAGACAGTACATTAATGAAAATAGCGGATATTGCAAATGGAGATGTAAGGACAGCATTAAATGGACTAGAAGTTGCGGTATTAACTACAAATATGGAAGCAGATGGATATATACATATAACAGATGAAGTTATCAAAAATAGTATTCAAAACAGAAAAGCTATTTTTGATAAAAATGGAGATACACACTATGATAATATAAGTGCATTTATAAAATCAATGAGAGGTTCAGATCCAGATGCAGTATTGTTTTATTTAGCAAGAGCATTAAATGGAGGGGAAGATCCTGTATTTTTAGCAAGAAGAATTGTTATATGCGCCTCAGAAGATGTTGGATTAGCAGACCCTCAGGCATTAGTAATAGCGACTTCTGCAATGCAGGCAGTTCATATGGTAGGTATGCCAGAAGCAAGAATAATATTAGCAGAAGCGGCAGTGTATGTGGCACGTTGTAAAAAATCAAATGCTACATATTTAGGAATAAATAAGGCACTAGAAGATGTTAATAATAAAGAAACTGGTGAAATACCAATGCATATAAGAAATGCACCAATAGAAAAGATGAGAGAATTAGGATATAATGAAGGTTATAAATATCCACATGATTATCCAGGCCATTGGGTAGAACAACAATATTTGCCAGATAAAATGTTAGGAACAAAATATTTTGTGAAAGATGAAAATATAAAAGAATAGAAAATCAAAAACAGGAAAAGATAAAGATGGTAAAAAGATACCATCTTTTTATTATGTAGAGAAAATTGTCTAGCATGTGAGTTCTCTACACGAATTTTAGACGTACAAAAAGGTAAGAGTGAATATGAAAAAAATTATAATTGGAATATTAGCAGGAATTGTATGTGGTTTATTTGGAACAGGTGGAGGATTAGTGCTTGTGCCAGCTTTTATATATATGTTGGAGATTGAACCAAAAAAGGCGAGAGCAACTTCATTGACCTGTATGCTAATAATGGTAATAATAAGTAGTATTTTTTATTACAAAAATAATTACATAGATTGGAAAGCAGGAGGCTTATGTGCAATAGGTGGAGTAATAGGTGGATATATAGGTGCTAAGGTATTGAAAAAAATTCCTGATTATATCTTAAAAATAATCTTCATATTATTTATTTTATATTATTCTGCTAGAATGATATTTGTATTATAAAGGAGAGGGTATGAAGCAGATACTAATAGGCATATTTGCAGGAATATTTAGCGGAATAGGAATGGGCGGAGGAACAATACTAATATTTTTGTTAACAATATTTGCAAAGATGGAGCAACATATAGCCCAGGCAACCAACTTAATATATTTTATACCAACAGCAATCTCAGCAATAATAGTAAATTATAAAAATAAAAATATAGATACAAAATTAGCAATAATAGTATCACTAAGTGGAGTATTAGGAGCAATAATAGGAGCTAATATTTCGGTAAATATGGATGTTTTTAAATTGAAAAAATTATTTGGGATTTTTTTGGCAGTAATTGCCATTCATGAAATATATACCTTATTTAAAGAGTATAAACAATTCAAAAACAGACATAATAAAAATAGTAAAAACAATTAGAAAGTGAGTGATTATACATGAAATTCATTAAAGGATTAATGGTAGGAAGTTTAATAACAACAGGAGTTATTATGGCTTGGACTGATAATGATATGACGACTAAAAAGATTACTAAAAAAGGAAAAAAGTGGGCAAGAAAAATGGGCATGATATAAAGCTGATTTCATTAAGAAATCAGCTTTTAATGTTGAGAAAATTATTCGTTCTCACATTCACATCTATCACAAGGTCTGTCACAAGGCTTATCGCAAGGCTTAAAATCATCACAGTCAAGTTTAATACCTTTTAAACATTTACCCTCATGATGGCATTTTGCACAAACTTTGATGTGTTTAACATCATCTTTCCAAATTTGAATAGCATATTTTTTACCGGGGCAAAGAGGACCGAAAACGAATTCGCCTTCATCATCTGTGAATGTATGAGAAACAGGTTTTAATTCTTTTTTTCCAAATTTAAAATCAACTTCAACTAATTTAACAACAGCATCACTAACAGGTTCTTTGAAGCAATCTCTCACAACACCGTAAATAACGTCCCTGTGGTCATTTGCTAAAACTATATCTAAATCAAATTGTTTTCCATCTGCAATGAATCCATCAATGTCAACAAATGGATGCATTGGCTCTGGTCTTTTTTCATCTAAATCCATATAAAAAACTTCCTTTCATACTGGCTTATGCCAAGATTAATATATAATATGAAAAATATGCTAAAATGACACTTGCACGGAAAAAAAGCGATCTCGGATGTGCAATTCAAAATGTTGAAAGACTGATTAGTGAAAATGTAAAAATGATAGTAACGGCATGTGGAACTGTAACAAGTCAAGCAATAGAGATTCTTCAAGAAAAATATGAAGTTCCAATAATAGGAATAATTGAGCCGACTGTAGTACATATAAAGGAAAAAGGATATAAAAAAATTGGAGTTATTGCAACTGAAGGAACAATAAAAAGTGGAGCTTGGGAGAAAAAATTGAAAGAAAAAATAAAAAATATTAAGGTTGTAAATCAAGCTTGCCCAATGCTAGCAACTATTGCAGAACAGGATAAAGTTCAAAGTCAAGATGCAAAAATTGCAATACATGAGTATATGAAAAAGATTAAAGAAGAACATATTGATAAAATAATAATGGGATGTACCCACTACCCTATTTATGAGAAAGTTATTAAAAATGAGCTAAAATATGATGTAGAACTTATCACAATATATAGAAAAATATCTGCATGAAAATGAGATGCAAAATGACCAAAAACATGTTGATGATAAAATATATTTAACGAAGCCAGAAAGACATTTTCAAAAAATATCTGAAAATATATTGAAATGTAAGGTAGAAATAAAAGAATTAATTACACAATAAAATACATGTAAAATTTTTTCAAAAAATTAAACTAAATATACACATTACTATTGATTGATGTGTATATTTGTTTTAAAATAATGATAAAAATAAAAATACGGGATATAATTATAAAATAGTGGTAATTATTCGCCACTTACCTAGACGTAGCGTTAGCGAAGGCAAGGAAGGAATGAGATTAAAAATGAATAAATATTTTCAAAAGATAAAAGCAGTAGTAAAAAAATGTACAAATTATATAAAAGCTAATAATATAAAAAAGAAAATTTTAGAAAGTAATATTGTTTCTAAAGGTGTAGCGGATTTAGAAAACAATTTAATCAGTTCAGATGTTATAGACATGGTATTACAAGATACATCGGTTATAGAAAAATTGTATAATGATAAAACATTATTATATTATGTGCAATTATTAGGAGAAGATGAACAATTAAATTTCTTAAATAATCATATTAATGTATTCGGTGAAGATATTAACAATGTATATGAGATGGCATTAAAAAACATTAGTATTGAAAAACTATTAAAAACAGATTTGGGAACTAGAGTTATTGATGCATTTCCTAGAGAATGTTATAAAAAAAATGAAACTCTCGATGATGATATACTACAAGAGATTAATAGTCAAAGGGATTCTGAGATTTCATTATATGGTATCGCGAATAAAATATTTCAAAATGAAAAAGGTAAAGAGAATTATGAAAAGAAACAAGATTTTTTGAATGAAAATATTACTGCTAAGGATAAAATTGCCGTATTAAAAGACAAAAAAATGGTAGTATATATGTCAGAAATTATTAATTCAACAATGAATGATGCTGATAAAATTGAACTAATTAATAATTTAAACATATCTACAGCTGTTGATAAATGGATAACTTTAGATATGAGTGATGAATTAAAGAGTTACTTGATAGGTAGAACTTCAGATAATGATTATATATCTTTTATTAATAAAATTTTTCCAGTTGAACAAGAGAAACTAACATATTGGAATCTTGAAAAAATAATTCAAAGTGTTTCTACATTAGGAAGAGAAAAAGTAACAGAATATTTAAGTTCTTCTCAAAAACAAACTTATTCTTTAGTTACTGAATTAATTAATAATTTTGATGAAGAGCAAATACAAGCTTTATTAACTGATAGAGATAATTTTCAATTTTTAGAAATGAATTTCTTGGAAAAGCATTGCGCATTTAGTAAAAGAAATTTTGCTATCAATAATCTAAATAATCTAATAGAAATAAATAATAAAGAGGAAGGACTGTTTTGCTTTAGAAAATATTATGATTTTAGAGATAATAGTAATGGTTTGGATTATTGCGAAAGTTTATATCAATCTTTATACGAATATGAAAAATATGGAAATTTATATAATGAAATAATAAGTGATTTTCAACAACTTTCAGATGAAGAAAAGGTAGATTTTAAAGATAAATGGAATGATTTAATGAATTTAGATAATAAATTTGATATTCAAAACATAGAAGATTTTCAACGTATGGATGAAATTGAAAAAGAATATTATACCCAAATATTAAATGAGACTAATTCAAATACAGAAATAAAACGAGCTATATCTGAAATTTTAGTTAGAAGCGGAAGAATTGACAATATAACCAAATTGGGCAATGGAACAGAATATTCTATGAAAAACAAATCATTAGAAGATGTTGTGGACTTACTGTCAACAATAAATGAAATTACAGATCAAGAAGCTTTAAAAGGAATTTTAAATGATTGTATTGAAATGATTGGTTCAGAAGAATTAAAGAGAATTAGGAAGATTGGAAGTAATATTGAAGAAAAAATAGTTCAGGAGTATAGAGAAGGATATACAAATTCTTTTACTAATTATGATGATATGTCTGATGAAGAGTTAGCTAAGATAGATGGCATAAATGTACAAAGAGTAAATGGAGTTAGGATAATAGAATTAATGGGTGCAAACTTCTCTTTTTTATCACATTCAGGTGGAATTACAGGAAATCATGTGAGATGTTGTTGTACACAAATAACAGAAGAGAATTTTTCAACTTTTAGTAATGGATTGAATAATTATACGTACATTTATTCGAAATTTAGCCCAAATAGAATCAAATATGTTAATTTAGGAGATGCGGGGTGCTCAGATTATAAAAATACATATATTTCTTCTAATGATTTACCATCCACAACACAAGAGAGTATAGGTACATATAACGAAGTTACACTTGCGACAAGAAAAGAAAACGGAGATGATGGATTAAAACCTACTGCAATTATGACAAACAGAAAAGTTAATTCTGCTGAATTTAATAAAATTCTAGAAAATTTAGACAATACTGATTCTATACCGCAGACAATATATGTGCTTCATGAAGATGTGTATAATAAAAAGAAAGAACAGAATTTTTTAGAACGAGAAGAAGGATTAATGAATTATTTAAAAACATTAGATTCTAAATTGCTAAATTTAGTCTTACGTTCAACAGGAGGAAATAAACAATCAATGAATTTATTAATGGATGAGATTAAAAAAAATATTAGAATACATATGGATAGCAATGTAGGGAAAAGTAGCTTGAGAAGAAATATTACTCGCTATTGGCAATTATCAAGAGGAAACCAAAAGCCAATTAAATTACCATATGAAATTATGGATGAACTTCAAAAAGAATTAGAACAAATGGATAATGAATTTTTAGTAAAACATAGTATAAAAGATAAAGTTAAGGAGGTATCAGATAGCTATGAATATGAACACTAAAGATGATGAAAAAACAAAAAATAAGGAAAGTATTATTAAGTTGTTAAATATTATAAAAAAAAATAATGTTGATTCAGATATACAAATAAAATTGAATAATATAGAAAAAAGAATAAAAGAGTAATGTAAAGTATATTCAAAATAAAGTGTATATGTAAAAAGTACAAAACTTTATTTTATATTCATTCTTATTACATTATATAAGTTTATCATATATTTTTGAATTTTTGTAATATGATTAAATTTCCATGGAAAAATGGCTGAAAGCATTGACTTAACAATAATTTGAATGGTATAATATCAATATATATTTATTAGGAGGACAAGACACAATAATGGAAAAAGATATGTTTTCAATTAATGAAAATGAATATACACAAATGACAGACGAAAAATTAATAGAAAATATAAAAAATGATGATCACGTAGCATTAGACTGTTTAATGAAAAGATATAATGATATTGTAAATATGAAAGCAAATAAGTTTTTTATGATAGGAGCAGAAAAAGAAGATATAATACAAGAAGGAATGATAGGGTTATATAAGGCTGTTAAATCATTTGATACGGAAAAGCAGAATTCATTTAAAACATTTGCAAATATGTGCATAGAAAGACAGTTGATTACAGCTGTAAAAAATTCTAATAGGCAAAAGCATATTCCATTAAATTCATCAGTATCTTTAAATGCTGCGGCATATGATGATAATGAAGATGTTGATAAAATAGATATACTTGATATAAAAGCACTTGATGATCCATCAGATATAATTGCAGAAAGAGAATACTTTGAAAGTATGGAAAATAAAATAAAAGAGGCATTAAGTAAATTCGAATTACAAGTGTTGCATGAATATGAAAAAGGAAAAAGCTATGCGGATATAGCTGCTAAGCTAAATGCAAAAGTAAAATCTGTTGATACAGCAATACAAAGAATAAGAAAAAAAGCAAACAAAATTAAAGATGTTGAATATTAAATTAGAAATATTAGTTATAGAGTGGATTTGTAATCTGCTCTATTTTTAATAGTCAATTAGTTTGCTGTTATTATAATAATGTTTTAAATAACTTTTCGCAAGAAGCCATATAAATATAAGCTTTGAATGAAATGGCGAATGTGCATGAAGAAATTTTAGAAATTCTTTGCAATTTTAGGGAAAGAGTTCACGATAGTGGAAGGGTGCCCTAAAATAAATTAGATTTTCTTAAATTTCGTAATAAGCCGAGGCATGAAATGAAAAGCTTATATTTATATGGCTTCTTGGATTAAAGCAAAATAAACCATTAACGTATAAAATTACATGCAAAAAAATTTAATATATATGTTGCTATTAAGAAAAAAAATTGTTATAATGAACAAGATATTGAAAGAAAAAGGTTAATTTTGAATTAATTTAGGATACAATAGAAAGGATTGGAAAAATAAAGATGAAAAAAAATAAAGAAATTGAAGAACTACCAAAAGCATTACAAAAAGATAAAGATAAAAAGAAAAAAAAGAAAAATTGGAAAAAAATATTACTTATATTTTTAATAATAATTATATTAGGAGTATGTTCAGGAGGATTTTTACTATATGGTCCATATTCTGGATTTAGGGATTGGCTAATAACAACAGCAATGACTACAATGACACATCAATATTTAGCAACTTGGTTTTACGATGACGATACAATAAATGCAGTATTAGACAAAAACAAAGTAAAAGAGATAAACGAAGTAACAGACACAAACACAATAGTAATAAATAAAACTGCAACTCAAAAAGAATATGAAAATGAATATGAAAGAGAAATATTAGAAAGAGATGCAAATGCAGACTATAAAATAATCAAAATAAAAGGAAAAGGATATAGCGGGTATTTAGCAGCAATATATGAACCATCAAGAATAAAAACAGTATATACAAAAAAATTAGGAACAAGTGGACAATATTTAACACAGATGGCAAAAGACAATGATGCATTAATAGCAATAAATGGTGGTGGATTTGAAGATCCTAATTTTAATAGTAATGGGGCAAATCCTTTAGGAATAACATATTCTGGTGGAAAATTAATAACTTCAAAAACATGGAATGGTTCAGGAGGATTAATAGGATTTACACAAGATGACAAACTTGTATTAGGAAAAATGACAGTAAAACAATCTCAAGAAATGAAAATAAGAGATGGTGTTACATTTGGCCCATTTTTAATAATAAATGGTAAAGCTTCAAAAGTTCTTGGTAATGGTGGATGGGGAACAGCACCTCGTACAGCAATAGGCCAAAGAAAAGATGGAATAGTATTATTTTTAGTAGTAGATGGAAGAACACTAAAAGAACCAGGTGCAGACATGAATGACTTGATAGAAATAATGGAAAGATATGGAGCTTATAATGCTGCTAACTTAGATGGTGGAACATCAAGTGTAATGGTAGTAGATGGAAAAATAATAAATGACCCTGTGGATAGTTCAGGTGCACATAGAACAAGATTTATATCAACAGGATTTATATTAACAAAAAAATAAAATTAAGGAAGGTAAAATTATGGGATTTATAGTAGCTATTGATGGAACAGCAGGGAGCGGAAAAGGAACTATAACAAAAATAATTGCAGAAAAATTAAACTTAGTAAGTATAGATACAGGAGCAATGTACAGGTGTGTAGCATTAGAATGCATGAATAAAAACGTTGATTGTAGTAATATTGAGGGGATAAAAGAAATTCTAAAAAACATTGAGATTGAACTAAAGAATGAAAATGGAAAGCAAATAGTGTTATTAAATAAAAAGGATGTTTCAAAAGAGATAAGAACACCAGAGGTGGATGCTTTAGTTGCTAAATATGCAGCAATTAAAGAGATAAGAGACAAAATAACTCCAATGCAAAGAAAAATGGGAGAAAAAGCTGATATCATAATGGAAGGCAGAGACATAGGGACAGTAGTATTTCCAAATGCAGATGTAAAAATATTTTTAGATTGTTCAGTAGAAGAAAGAGCAAGAAGAAGATATAATCAAGATATAGAAAAAGGAATAAAAACAACCTATGAGGAAGTGCTTGAAAGCATAAAAGAAAGACATAAATTAGAAACAGAAAGAGAAATTGCACCATTAGTACAAGCAGAAGATGCAACATATATAGATTCAACACATATGACAATAGAAGAAGAAGCAAATGAAGTAATAAAAGTAATAGAAGAAAGAAAAAATAATGTGAAAGGAATGTAAAATAAATTGAAAGAAGAATTTTTAAAAATATTAAGAACAGTAAATAGAGAAGGAATGGAAGATTTTATAAAGTTTCTTGAAAGTACAGACTTTTTCACAGCACCAGCAAGCACAAGATTTCATGGAAATTATGCAGGTGGACTTGTAGAACACAGTATGAAAGTATATGAAATATTAGTAGAAAAGGTAAAAAATTCATCTAAGAAAATTGAAGTATCAGATGATACTTTAAAGATAGTTGCATTATTACATGATGTATGCAAGGCAAACTTTTATAAAATCGATTATAGAAATGCCAAAAATGCATTAGGTGTGTGGGAAAAAGTACCATATTATACAGTAGATGATACCATACCATATGGACATGGAGAAAAATCAGTTATGATGATTACAGAATATATGAAATTAACAAGTGAAGAAAAATATGCAATTCGTTGGCATATGGGATTCACAGAACCAAAAGAACAATATGGTACAATAGGAATTGCATACACAAAATATCCATTAGCATTATTAGTATTTGAATCAGACCTAGAAGCTACATATTTCTTTGATACATAAGATAAAGAACATATTTACATTATTTTAGTGTAGATATGTCTTTTTTTCTATTGTAAAAGAAAATAAAATGTTGTATAATAGAAAGCCAGAAATAATGAGGGGAAATAGTATGTTGGTAAATGATGAAATAATAAATGAATTGTATAATGATGCTGGAAGTGAAAGAGTACAAAAATCCAGATTATATGTAAGAACTGGAAGAGTGTCAATTGAAAAAATCAATTACAATGATGAAAATAATTTTGATTTAACAGGAAAAGTAACAGGACAAGATATATATAGAACACATGTAAGTGTAGAAAACGGAGAAATAATAGATGTAACATGTGAATGCCCAGATTATCAAAAAAGATATGCTGCATGTAAACATGTTGTTGCAACAATGATGGAATTTTCTAATAATAGTAAATATGAAGAAATGATAAAAGGCTCAAATGTTGTGGATTTACACAAAACTATAAGAACAGATTCAAAGTACAGAAATTTCAAGCAAATAGTAAACGAATTTTATGCAGAAGAAATGAGAGAGATAGAAGATTCAAGTGAACAAGAGGAAATTAAAGAAAAAGTTAGAATCGAACCTAAATTAATTTATGACAAATATGCAAATAATTTAAGAGTAGAATTCAAAATCGGAAATCAAAGAATGTATAAACTTAAAGATTTAACTGAATTTTTTGATAGAATGATGACAAGGGAAAAATACAAATATGGAAATAAACTAGAATTTGTACACAAAAAAGAAATGTTTGAAGCAGAAGATATAGAACTTTTAGAATTTATATTGAAACATTCGGAAATAATAAGATTTGTAAATTCAAATGCAAATTCAAGTTATAGATACTACGGAAAAGCTCTAAATGAGGGATATATATTATTAAACAACAGTGGAATAGATGAAATTTTTGATATATTAAAAGGAAAGAAAATAGCTTTTCAATTAGAATACAAAGAAGAAGATATAGAATTAAAAGATGAAAATCCAGATATACATTTTATAATGAAGAAAAAAGGAAAAGAAGAATACCAAATTGTTTTAAATAAAAAAATAGACATATTAAAAGACATAGATGTGATATCAGGAAAAGAATTTCAATATTTATTAGTGGAAAACACGCTATATAGATGTGATAAAAACTATGAAAGTACAACATTCAAATTACTAAAAATACTAAAAGACAATTTTATGACAGAATTAACATTTGGAAAAGAACAACTTCCAGAATTATTTTCAGTAATATTATTAAGAATGAAAAGTAACATTGAATTCAAAGGAATAGATGAAAAACAATTGGAACAATACAAACCTAAGAAATTAGGAGTAAAAATATTCTTGGATTATGACAAAAATGACTACATATTAGCAGATGCAAGATTCTGCTATGGAGAAGAAGAATTCAATCCATTACAGCAAAAAATACAAATAAAATATCCTAGAGACATAGTGTCAGAAAATAAAGCACTAAATATGTTTAGAAAATCTGGTTTTATGTATTATGCACAAAAAGAATGTTTTATACTTCCAACAGAAGAAAAAATATATGAATTTTTAACAAACGATATAAATGAATATATGCAAAAATTTGAAGTAATGGTAACAGACAATTTTAAAGCAAAACAAATAAAACAGCCTAAAATAGGAAATATAGGAATAAAAGTAGAAAATAATTTGCTAACAGTTGATTTAGAGAATTTAAATATAGATATTTCTGAATTAAAAGAAATAATGAGCAAATATGAATTAAAGAAAAAATATCATAAATTAAAAGATGGGAGTTTTGTTGACCTAGAAGAAAATCCGGATATAGAATTTATAGATAAATTAATCACAGGAATGAATATTAATTTTAAAGATTTAGAAAAAGGTGAAGTAATACTACCTGTAAATAGAAGTTTATATTTAAATCAATTGTTAAAAACGGTTAATAATACAGTTATAACAAAAAATACAGAATACAAAAAAATAATAAATGAATTAGAAAAAGAAAAAGGCGAAGATGATATAGAAATTCCACCAAGTCTAGATAAAATATTAAGATATTACCAAAAAACAGGATATAAATGGTTAAAAACATTAGATAATTACAAATTTGGTGGGATATTAGCGGATGATATGGGACTTGGAAAAACAATTCAAATGTTATCAATTATAGCAGGATATATTGAAGAAAACAAAGACAAAGAAACAAGAGCATCTATAGTAATTTGTCCAAGTTCACTTGCCTTAAACTGGCAAAATGAATCACAAAAATTTACTAATAAGTTAAAAACATTAGTAATAAAAGGAAATTCAGAAGAGCGTAAAGAACAAATAAGCAAAATTGGAGAATATGATTTGGTCATAACTTCATATGATTTGCTAAAAAGAGATGTGGAATCATATAAAGCTACTAAATATCAATTTAGATTTTCTATTGCAGATGAAGCACAATATTTAAAAAATAGTAACACACAAAATGCAAAAGCTGTAAAAGAAATATTAGCAGATACAAGATATGCTTTAACAGGAACGCCAATTGAAAACTCCTTAGCAGAATTGTGGTCAATTTTTGATTATATAATGCCAGGATATTTATTTAATTATAAAAAATTTAAAACAGAATATGAAGTTCCAATTATAAAAGAAGATAGTCAAAGAGCTATGAAAAAATTAAGAATGTTAATTGAACCATTTGTGTTAAGAAGAACTAAAAAAGAAGTTCTAACAGAATTGCCTGAAAAGACAATAACAGTTTTAAATAATCAAATGAAAGATGAACAGGAAAAAATATATTTGAATTATTTAGCACAAGCAAAACAAGATTTAGCTGAAACTATAAATATGAAAGGCTTTGAAAGAAGCCATATTCAAGTTTTGGCTGCATTAACACGACTTAGACAAATATGTTGTCACCCAAGTTTGTTTATAAAAGATTATAATGATGGTTGCAGCAAGTTGGAACAATGTATAGAAATTATAAAAGATGCGACAGAAGCGGGACATAAGATTTTATTATTTTCAGGATATACTTCAATGTTTGAGATAATTGAAAAAGAACTAGAAAAAAATGAAATAACATATTTTAAATTAACAGGTTCTACAAAAGTTGATGAGAGAATCAAAATGGTAGATGAATTTAATGAAAATAAAAATATAAAAGTTTTTTTAATTTCATTAAAAGCAGGAGGAACTGGATTAAACTTAACTGGTGCAGATATGGTAATACACTACGACCCATGGTGGAATGCTTCAGCTGAAAATCAAGCAACAGATAGAGCCTATAGAATTGGACAAAAAAACAATGTACAAGTTTATAAATTAATAACTAAAAATTCTATAGAAGAAAAAATATATGAACTTCAAAAGAAAAAATCAGAATTAATAGATAATGTTCTTGATACAAAAACTTCTTTTATAAGCAAATTGTCAAAAGAAGATATTATGAAATTGTTTGAATAAATTTAATCTGGAGACATTCTATAATAGCTCCAGATTAATATTTTAAAAGAAAGGATTAAAGTTATGAAAGATTATATAGCAGTTATTGGAGGAGGGCTTGCAGGATGTGAAGCGGCATATCAAATAGCCAAAAGGGGAATAAAAGTAAAACTATATGAAATGAAACCTAAAAAATTTACAGAAGCACATAGTAATAAAAATTTTGCAGAAATAGTATGTAGTAATTCCTTTAAATCTAATTTACACACAAATGCATGTGGACTGTTAAAAGAAGAACTTAGATATTTAGACTCATTATTAATAAAAACTGCTGATGAAACACAAGTTCCAGCAGGACAAGCACTGGCTGTTGATAGAGAAAAATTCTCAGAAAAAATCACAAAGTTGATTAATGAAAATCCACTAATTGAAGTGGTTAATGAAGAAATAACAGATATATCAAAAATGAGTAAAGACGGTATTGTAATTATAGCAACAGGACCATTAACATCAAAAGGAATGACAGAAGAAATTGCGAAAATAACAGGGCAAGATAAGTTATATTTTTATGATGCAGCAGCACCAATTATAACAAAAGAAAGTATTGATTTTAATATAGCTTTTTGGGGTGACAGATATGAGCAAGAAAAGAAAAAAGAAGAAACAATTGAACAATGGAAAGATAGAATAAACGCACAAAAAGATAGTTATATTAATTTGCCTATGAATCAAGAAGAATATGAGAGATTTTGTAATGAATTAATAAATGCAGAAGTAGTAATGTTACATGAATTCGAAAAGCGTGAAATTTTTGAGGGATGTATGCCAGTAGAAGTTATGGCAAAAAGAGGCTTAGATACATTAAGATTTGGACCACTAAAACCAGTAGGATTTGATGATCCAAGAACAGGAAAACGACCATATGCTGTAGTGCAATTAAGACAAGATGATGTAGAGGGAAAAATATTTAACATGGTAGGATTCCAAACAAACTTAAAGTTTGGAGAACAAAAAAGAGTATTCAGCTTAATACCAGGGCTTGAAAATGCCGAATTTGTTAAATATGGAGTGATGCACAGAAACACATATATTAATTCTACAAAATTATTAGATGAAACATATAATTTAAAGTTGAATAATAATATATTTTTCGCAGGTCAAATAACAGGAGTCGAAGGGTATGTTGAATCAATTTCATCTGGACTTGTTGCGGCTATCAATGCTTGTCAAAAATATACTGGAAATTCAAAAGTAACATTTTCTGAAACTACAATAATTGGTGCATTAGCAAAATATATATCAACCGAAAATGAAAAATTTCAACCTATGAATGCAAATTTTGGAATAATTCCTGCATTAAATGAAAAAATCAAAGACAAAAAAATAAAATACGGAAAGCTTGCGGATAGAGCGTTAGAAGACTTAAAAAAACAATAAAAAACAAAAAAAGAAAAAAATTTACAAAAAGTGCTTGTGGAAAAAAAATCATTGTGTTAGAATAAAGAATGTAATACAATATATCACTAATGAAAGGAGTTTATTAAGTAATAAAATTACTTGATAAGATTAGGAAAATGAATGGTTTAGAAGAAATACAAAAAATCATAAATAATTTTATTGATGAATCAAAACAAGCAAAACAGAAAATTTCACAAATAGAAAATGAAAGAAATATATTAGCTCAAAATAGAAATCAAAAAAAGGATGCCAATAGTAATGAATATGAGGCAGAGATTAACATGCTTGGAAAACAAATTGCAGAATTGGGAAATCAAAGTCAAGAATTACAAAATAAACTCGATGTAAAATATATAGATGTAAAAAAAGTAGTAAATCTTATGGTTGATAATTTAATTGCCGAAGGAATAAGAAAAGCTCGTAAATTAGATGAACACATAGAAGAACTACAAGAAAAAGTAACAATTCAAAAAGAAAGAAAAGCAAAATATGAAATTCAAAAACAAGAATTTTATGAAAGATTTGGAAGAGTTCCTGAGGTTTCTCAAGAAGCTAAACAAGAAGATGAAATTCAAGACCGACAATGTGAAATTTATAATAATAAAATTCAACAATTAGCAGAAGAGATAGAAAATCAGGAGGTTCAACTAACTGAATTAGTTAATTTAAAGAATAATTTTAGAAATAAAGAATGGAAGCAAGAAGTAAAACAAAATATCGAAGAGATAGAAGAAGTTGAAGAAGAAACAGCGGTATTGCCATTTATAGAGGAAATAAATGTAGAAGAAATGGAACCAATAGAAGAAATTCAAGTTGAAAAATTCGAACCAATAGAAGAAGTAAATGTTCCAGAATTCGAACCAATAGGGGAAATAAGAATCCCAGAATTTGAACAAGAAGAAATAAATAAACCAGAACTAATTCAAAAAGAAACAGAAAAAAATCAATCAGAAATAGATGAAATAGAAAAACTAGCAAAAGCGATAGTAGAACAAATTGTCGAAGAACAAACTCAAAACAATGAACCTTCGCTAATAAATAATAGAGAAGAACAAGAAATTATTGCGTTTAAAAATGAAGAGAAACAAGAAAAAGTATTTGATTACAATGAAAATGCAGAAATATTAGATATAATAGCAAAAATCGAAGATGGTGAAATTGTTTATAAAGCACAAATAAGTAATGGTAAAGAGATAAAGGTTTATCCTACAAAATTAGTCGCTGGAAATATATTACTAAAATTAAAAGAGAAAAGAGACGAGATAAAAGAAGAATTAATAAATTATTCAATAGAAGAATATAAATTATTAGATAAAAAAGCAATAAAGAAAATAGATCCTATTATATGTGAAGTTTTAAAACAATTTGCTCAAAAATATAATTATGATGCTGGTAGTTTTATATATAATTATGCAATGTCATTTTCAAAAAATATATTGTTAGATACAGGTTCTGTTCCAATAACGTATAATTTTTCATATTTAAATACAACTAAGTTAAGTAAAACGGAAAAAAATGCAATTTCTAAGATTTGTAAAAATGCAATGAAAAACCAAAATATAGATATAGTAGGAGATGTAGTTGCATTGACAGGAATTAAATACATATTTAAAAAATTGTTTGCATTAAATAGTACAAATGCATTGCCAGAAGGAAAATATTAATAAAATAAAGTAAAAAATATTGACATAACGAAGTAAAAATGATAAAATATAAACCGCGATAGAAAAACCTAAAATGGAAAATCTATAGCGGTTTTAATTTATATAAAAAATTAAAAAATATAAGGAAAGAGGTGAAATTTAAGTGCCAACAATTAATCAATTAGTAAGAAAAGGAAGACAAACAACAAAGGCAAAATCAACAGCACCAGCATTACAACATGGTTGGAACTCTAAAAACAAAACATTAACAAATAATAGAGCTCCTCAAAAAAGAGGTGTATGTACTGTTGTAAAAACAGTAACACCAAAGAAACCAAACTCAGCTTTAAGAAAAGTTGCCAGAGTTAGACTTTCAAATGGTTATGAAGTAACATCTTATATTCCTGGTATAGGACATAACCTACAAGAACACAGTGTAGTTCTAATCAGAGGAGGAAGAGTAAAAGACCTTCCAGGTGTTAGATACCATATCATCAGAGGAACATTAGATACAGCAGGAGTTAAAGACAGAATGCAAGCTCGTTCTAAGTATGGGGCTAAAAAACCAAAAAAATAAAAAATAAACTAAATCAGGCATCTTGCACATTTTCGACATCTATTGCAAACTTCGGCATACAAATGTATAGCCTCACCTTGCAATAAACATCAAAAATGCACAATATACCTAATTTATTTAATTTTTTGAATTAATCAGATTAGTGCACACAATTTACTAAATTAAGGTACTTAAATTTAGAATAGATTATGTAGCACTATACGGGAAAGAGAAACTTTCCAGAGTAACTTAGATACCTTATGGGTATCAAAAAAAGAAAAGGAGTGAAGAATAGTGCCAAGAAGAGGATATATAGCAAAAAGAGATGTATTACCAGATCCAATTTATAACAGCAAAGTTGTTACAAAATTAATTAACAACATAATGTTAGATGGTAAAAAATCAGTTGCTCAAGGTATAGTATATGATGCTTTTGACATAATAAAAGAAAAAGAAGGAAAAAATCCTTTAGAAGTATTTGAAGCAGCATTAGAAAATATTATGCCAGTTCTTGAAGTAAAAGCAAGAAGAGTTGGTGGAGCAACATATCAAGTACCATTAGAAATTAGACCTGAAAGAAGACAAACTTTAGGTTTAAGATGGTTAGTAACTTATGCTAGAAACAGACATGAAAAAACTATGGCTGAAAAATTAGCAGGAGAAATCATGGATGCTGTTAACGGAAACGGTGGAGCATTTAAGAAGAAAGAAGATACACATAGAATGGCAGAAGCAAATAAGGCTTTCGCACATTATAAATGGTAAAATTTCGATTAAAAGCAACAATCTGCACATTTTCAATAACTATTTCAAACCTCGACGTACCATCGTACGACTTCGACTTGAAATAACTATTAAAAATGCACATCTTATTACTTTTAATCAAAATTTAAAGCATAGGAACGTAAAAATTTATACATTATAAGAAATGTAAAAAATAAAAGGGTGTAAGTACATTAACCCTTTATCCAATAAAAGGAGGGAAATATTAACATGGCAGGAAGAGCATACCCATTAGAAAGAACAAGAAATATAGGAATAATGGCTCACATTGATGCTGGTAAAACAACAACAACAGAGAGAATATTATTCTACACAGGTAAAACACATAAAATAGGTGAAGTTCATGAAGGTGCTGCAACAATGGACTGGATGGAACAAGAACAAGAAAGAGGAATCACAATTACATCTGCTGCAACAACATGTTTCTGGAAAAATAATAGAATTAATATTATAGATACACCAGGACACGTAGACTTTACAGTAGAAGTACAAAGATCTTTAAGAGTCCTTGACGGAGCAGTTACAGTATTAGCAGCAAAAGGTGGAGTTCAACCACAAACAGAAACAGTATGGAGACAAGCTGACAAATATCAAGTACCAAGAATGGTATATGTAAATAAAATGGATATTGTTGGTGCAAACTTTATGCTTTGTGTTGACCAATTAAAAAACAGATTACGTGCTAACCCAGTACCAATCCAATTACCAATCGGTGCAGAAGACCAATTTAAAGGAATTGTTGATTTAATTAAAATGAGAGCTTTCATCCATAAAGATGATTTAGGAAAAGAAATTGAAGAAACAGATATTCCAGAAGATATGGTTGAAGATGCAAAAAAATGGAGAACAGCTATGATTGAAGCTGCATGTGAACAAGATGAAGAATTAATGATGAAATATTTAGAAGGTGAAGAGCCATCTGAAGAAGAAATCAAAAAAGCATTAAGAAAAGGAACAATAGCTAACGCAATAGTTCCAGTAACATGTGGATCTTCATATAAAAATAAAGGTGTACAAGAACTATTAAATGCAATAGTTGACTATATGCCATCACCACTTGATATACCACATATCAAAGGTGAAACATTAGATGGTGAACCAACAGAAGCTAAAACTTCTGATAGTGAACCATTTGCAGCATTAGCATTTAAAATTGCAACAGACCCATTTGTTGGAAAATTATGCTTCTTTAGAGTATATTCAGGAGTATTAGAAACAGGATCAACAGTTTTAAATTCTAGCAAAGATAAAAAAGAAAGAGTAGGAAGAATTCTACAAATGCACTCAAATCACAGAGAAGATATTGAAAAAGTATATGCTGGTGATATTGCAGCTGCAGTAGGATTAAAAGATGTTACAACTGGAAATACTTTATGTGATCCAGATCATCCGATAATTCTAGAATCAATGGAATTCCCAGAACCAGTTATTGATATTGCTATTGAGCCAAAAGATAAAGCAGCTCAAGAAAAAATGGGAATAGCTTTAGCAAAATTAGCTGAAGAAGATCCAACATTTAAAGCATACACAAATCAAGAAACAGGTCAAACAATTATCGCAGGTATGGGTGAGTTACACTTAGACATAATTGTAGATAGATTTAAAAGAGAATTCAAAGTAGAATGTAATGTAGGTAAACCACAAGTTGCTTACAAAGAAACAATCAGAAATAAAGTAAAAGTTCAAGGTAAATTTATTCGTCAATCTGGTGGTAAAGGACAATACGGTGATGTATGGTTTGAAATGGAACCACTAGAACCAGGAAAAGGAATTGAATTCGAAAGCAAAATCGTTGGAGGAGCAGTTCCAAAAGAATATATCAAACCAATTGAACAAGGAATGAGAGAAGCTGCTGAAAGCGGTATCTTAGCTGGATATCCAGTAATCGACTTCAAAGTATCATTAGTTGATGGTTCTTACCATGAAGTTGACTCATCAGAAATGGCATTCAAGATTGCTGCATCTATGGCATTCAAAGAAGGATGTAAACAAGCTAAATCAGTTATCTTAGAGCCAATCATGAAAGTTGAAATAACAGTACCAGAAGAATACATGGGAGATGTTATTGGAGACGTAAACTCTAGACGTGGTAGAATGGAAGGTATGGATGCAAATGATGGAATGCAAGAAATACATGCATTTATTCCATTATCTGAAATGTTCGGATATGCAACAGACTTACGTTCAAAAACACAAGGTAGAGGTTCATATTCTATGGAACCATCTCATTATGAAGAAGTTCCAAAATCAGTACTTGAAACAATTGTTGCTTCAAGAGCTAAAAAAGAAGACTAATACAAAAAGTGTAAAAGAATTATAGCAAACACTTGCAATTTGAAAAAGATTGTTATAAAATGTTTATACTTAATGAAGTTATTAAATTTAAAATAATATAAAGGTAAAGAAAAACAGAATCTTTACTAAAAATTAAAGGAGGAATTTAAAAATGGCAAAAGCAAAATTTGAAAGAACAAAGCCACACGTTAACATCGGTACAATCGGACACGTTGACCATGGAAAAACAACAACAACTGCTGCTATCACAAAATATTTATCATTATTAGGAAAAGCTAAATTCGAAGCTTATGATGAAATTGATGGAGCACCAGAAGAAAAAGCAAGAGGAATCACAATCAACACAGCTCACGTAGAATATGAAACAGATAACAGACACTATGCACATGTTGACTGCCCAGGACATGCTGACTATGTAAAGAACATGATTACAGGTGCTGCTCAAATGGATGGTGCAATATTAGTTGTATCAGCAGCTGATGGACCAATGCCACAAACAAGAGAACACATCTTATTAGCTAGACAAGTAGGTGTTAAATACATCGTTGTTTACTTAAATAAATGTGATATGGTTGATGATCCAGAATTATTAGAATTAGTTGAAATGGAAGTTAGAGACCTATTAACAGAATATGGTTTCCCAGGAGATGAAATTCCAGTAATAAAAGGTTCTTCATTAAAAGTATTAGAGAGTACATCAACAGATCCTAATGATCCTGTTTATGCACCAATCAAAGAATTAATGGATGCAGTTGATAGCTATATTCCAACACCAGAAAGACCAGTAGACCAACCATTCCTAATGCCAGTTGAAGACGTATTCACAATTACAGGACGTGGAACAGTTGCAACAGGTAGAGTAGAAAGAGGAATTGTTAAAGTTTCTGACGAAGTTGAAATCATTGGTTTAACAACAGAAAGAAGAAAAACTGTTGTTACAGGTGTAGAAATGTTCAGAAAATTATTAGACCAAGCTGAAGCTGGTGACAATATCGGAACATTATTAAGAGGTATTGATAGAAAAGACATCGAAAGAGGTCAAGTACTATGTAAACCAGGAACAATTCATCCACATACAAAATTCACATCAGAAGTATACGTTTTAACTAAAGATGAAGGTGGAAGACATACTCCATTCTTCAACGGATACAGACCACAATTCTATTTCAGAACAACAGACGTAACAGGTGTTATCGAATTACCTGCTGGAACAGAAATGGTTATGCCAGGTGACAACGTATCAATGACAATCGAATTAATCACACCTATCGCTATCGAAAAAGGATTAAGATTCGCTATTCGTGAAGGTGGTAGAACAGTTGGTTCAGGTGTTGTTGCTGATATTATCGAATAATAAATGAATTAATATAGAAGGAAGTCAAGAAATTGGCTTCTTTTTTTCGATTAAATATATTACAATAGTGTTACAATAATATTAAAAAAATATTACATTAAAATAATATTTGACAAATTGTGGCAAGTATGATACAATAAATTTATATGATGTATAAAAGGAGAATTTATATATGGGATATAAAAAAGAAAAATGGGAAATACAATTTGAAGAATACCAAAATGGAGGATTAGATAAAAATCTTGAAGAAGTAAAAGCAAAATATAATAATAAAGAGATAGATGCAAAACAATATATAAAAGAGCAAAAAAGAATAGAAAAAATTAAAAATAATTTGTCTAAAGTTGAGAATTTGGTTAAATTTAGATATGAGTTAAATGATTTAAAATCTATGTTAGAGGATGAATTAATTAATAGGTATGGCCAAGCCAAAAGTATTGTTAATAGCAAAGAAATAGATAAGAAAATAGAAGAATCAGATAAGAAAAACGAAGAATTGTTAACAAGAATTGATGAAATAAAAGCTAAACTAAAAAATAAAAATTTGACTAAAAATGAAATAGAAAATTTGCAAAAAGGCTTAAAAGAAAACGAAAAAAAATTAGATGCTAATAACAAAGAATTTTTAGAATTAAATGCAAGAAGAAATAACAATAAACAATCTTCTATAGAGCAAGCCAACGGTCAACAATTTTCTATGTTAAAATCCGATGACTTGAAAAAAGAGTATTCAAAGGTATGTATGAAGTTATCAAGAAATAATTTTTTCGCAAAAAGATTATTAAAAGGGTATGATATTGAAAGTATAAAAATAGAAGATAAAAATATAGATTGGGAAGCCAAAAAATATACTATAAATGCAAAACAAATAGAGAAGATTAAAAAGTTAAAAGAAGCTGCCAAAGAAAATGAAAAAAGTATAGATAAAAGCGAAAAAACACCAGAAAAGATTACTGAGGAAGCTGAAAAGAAAATTGGTGAAGATGTAAAAGAAATAATGAAAGATAAAGAAAGTACAGCTTTAATTGAAGTTAGCGAATTTGAAAGAAAACATCCACGATTGGCTAAAATTGCAAAATTCTTCTCTAATATAAAAAATAAAATAAGCAATAAAAAAGAAAATGATGTACAGGTAGATACTGACGAACAAAAAAAGAATGATGAAGCAGAGAATAACGGACAAAAAATAGAAGAACAACAAGAAAATAATTTGCAGAAAGAGAAGGAAGTTCCTAAAAATAAACATAACGATTTTATCAAAAGATTAAATGATATGAATCAATATGAAATATCTGATGTAGCAGAAAAAGGAATGGACGGAATAAAAGAAGATAGAATGAGTGAAGCTAAAAAGAGATTAATGGAAAATAAGCAAAAATCAGCAAAAGCATCAAAAGATAAATATGAACAAGGACTTAATGATTATTATAAAAATCATGGTATTAATAAAACTAAAGTAGATAACACCAACTACATAGATTTATCAAAAAATGATGATGATGCAAGATAGTTAATATCAAAAGAATACTATATGTTATGTATAGTATTCTTTTTTTGAGCAAATTTGTTAAAACTATTGCAATTTTAACAAAACAATAATAAAATAGAAACATCATGAATAATCATAAATATAAAGGAAAGGGTATGAAAAAAACATGAATATATTACTAGACGCAATGGGCGGAGACAATGCACCAGATGCAAACATAAAAGGAGCAATAAAAGCTATAACTCAAATAAAAGCAGATGTAACATTAATAGGTAAAGAAGAAATTATCAGAGCTAAAGTAAAAGAGTTTACAGGTAAGGAAATAGAAGAAGTATCAGAAAGATTAAAAATTAAAAATGCTACAGAAACAATAGAAATGGAAGATCAACCAACAGTGGCAATAAAACACAAAAAAGATTCTTCAATGGTTGTAGGATTTAAGATGTTAAAAAATGGAGAAGGAGATGTGTTTATTTCTGCTGGAAATTCAGGTGCTTTATTAGCAGGTGCAACATTACTTGTAGGAAGAATAAAGGGAATAGATAGACCAGCACTTGCAGGGATACTACCAGCATACAAAAGTCAATTATTACTTATAGATTCTGGTTCAAACACAAACTGTAAGCCAATTAATTTATTGCAATTTGCTCAGATGTCTACAATATATTTAAGAAATACATTTGGAATAGAACATCCAGCAATTGGATTATTAAATATCGGAACAGAAGAAACTAAAGGAAATGAATTAGTAAAAGAAAGCTATAAATTATTGAAAGAAAAATCAGAAGAATTAGGGGTAAACTTTATAGGAAATGTTGAAGGAAGAGATGCTTTTTCAGGTAAGGTAGATGCAATAGTAACAGATGGATTTACAGGAAATGTTTTTTTAAAAACAACAGAAGGATTGGGAAAATTCGTAAAGAGAACACTAACAGAAAGTTTAACGCAAAATCTAATATCGAAAATCTGTACAGTCCCATGTTTACCAGCTATAAATAGATTTAAAAAGACAATGGACTATAAGTCATATGGTGGAGCTCTATTTTTAGGAGTAAAAAAACCTGTAGTAAAAGCACATGGAAGTAGTGATGAAACATTATTTGAATTTACAATAAAACAAGCAGAGAAATTTGTAGAGAATAAAGCAGTAGATAGAATGATAGAAGAGTTTGAAAAAAAGAGCGGAAATGCTTGAAATTAAAGAGATTTAAACAAATTACCGAATGGGTAGTATAAAAATAAAAAAATATTTTAAATATGCTTGACAAAACAAAGAACATATAATATAAATGTTACAGGTGAAATTGATTATTAAAAATGAATATCATTTGACACATGAGAGGAGGTGAACTTGTAATGAGTTCAGAAGAAGTTTTTGAAAAAGTAAAAGGAATAATTGTAGAGCAATTAGGAGTTGCAGATACAGCTGTTACAATGGAAGCATCATTCATAGATGATTTAGGAGCTGATTCATTAGATATAGTAGAATTAGTAATGGCATTAGAAGAAGAATTTGATATAGAAATTCCAGATGCTGATGCAGAAAAAGTTGTTACAGTAGGAGATGTAGTTGACTACATAAAAGAAAATGTATAGATTGTTTAAGAACGAAAGGAATTCGTTCTTTTTTTTTCTACACAGATTTTTGGCGAAAAAACTTGAAAAAAACGTAAAATAGTATATAATATATCTATAAAAATATGGAGGTTGTTATGAAAAGTTTAGAGGAAAAAATTGGGTACACATTTAAAGATAAAGAATTATTAAAAAAGGCATTAACACATACATCATATGCATATGAACACGGAATTGAAAGTAATGAAAAATTAGAATTCTTAGGTGACAGCATTTTGGAATTTGTTTCAAGTATATATTTATATAATAATTATCCAAATTTAAAAGAAGGAGAAATGACTAAAGTCAGAGCAACAGTAGTGTGTGAGACAAGTTTACACAAAATAGCGCAGATGCATGGCTTTAGTGATTTCTTGTATCTTGGAAAATCTGAAAGGACAACAAACAAAGAAGTTAGACCAGCAATTTTGGCAGACAGTGTAGAAGCAGTAATTGCTGCAATATATTTGGATGGAGGTTTAGAAGAAGCAAAAAAATTCATCATAGAAAATTTAAAAGAACCAATCGAAGTAGCAAGTAAACATGTTGGGCAAAAAGATTATAAAACAGTTTTACAAGAAAAACTTCAAAAACATGGTGAAGTAGAAATAAAATATACAATAATAAACGAAACAGGGCCAGACCATGATAAAACATTTGAAGCTCAAGTTGAATACAATGGTAAAAAACTAGCTGTAGGAGAAGGCAAATCAAAAAAACTTGCGGAAATGGAAGCTGCGAGAAAAGCTCTACAAAATATAAAATAAAGAGGTGATAGAATGAAAAAACACTATATAATTCCAATATTTGTACCACATCTAGGATGTCCAAATGATTGTATATTTTGCAATCAAAGGTCAATAAGTGGGCAGCAAAAAATGATAACAAATGAAGATGTAAAGAAAACTATAGAATTTTACTTAGATAATATTAAAGATAAAGAAGCTAAGAAAGAAGTTGCATTTTTTGGAGGAAGTTTCACTGGAATAGAAGAAGAGAAACAAGAAGAGTTTTTAAAAACAGCATACGAGTTTATAAAAGCTGGAAAGATAGATACAATAAGAATATCAACTAGACCAGATTATATAAATAAAAAGATATTAAAAAGGCTAAAAAAATACAAAGTAGAAACAATCGAGCTAGGTGTGCAATCAGCAAATGATTATATCTTAAAAAGAGCAAATAGAGGTCATACATTTGAAGATGTAAAAAAAGCTTCTAAAATGATTAGATGGCGTGGATTCAAATTAGGACATCAAATGATGGTAGGCTTACCAGAAAGCACAAGAATTGATGAAATAAATACAGCAAAAGAACTAATAAAATTAAGACCTAAAATGGTTAGAATATATCCTGTGCTAGTAATAAAAAATACTAGATTAGAAAAAGAATACCTAGAAGGTAAGTATACTCCACTAACAGTTGTACAAGCGGTTGAAACATGTAAAGAATTAGTATCTATGTTTAATCAAAAAGGAATAGATGTAATAAGAGTTGGATTGCAAAATACGGACGAAATCACTGACCCTAATATAGAAGGAAGCGAAGTTGTAGCAGGTCCATATCATCCAGCATTTAGACAATTAGTAGAATCTGGTTTATGGTGTGATACAATTCTTGCTAAAATAAAACAGTTAAATGTTAAAGTAAAGAAAGTAGAAGTAACAGTTAATCCACAAGATGCAAATAATGTTATTGGACATAAAAGAGAAAATATAGAAAAACTTAAAGATATGTATACATTAGACTTAATTGTTAAACAGGATAAAAATATAAAACCTGGAAAGCTAGAGATAAAAGTACTAGAGAAATATCCTGAATTTTTAGAAGATTATAAGTAAAAGGGGAATTTTATGGAGAAAAACAAAAGAGTAATAAATATATTATTAATAGTAATTGTAATATTAGTTGTTGTGGGGTGTGTGCTAGGATTTGTGTATTTTACTAAAGAAAAAACAAAACCTATAATAGACCCAGAAGAGAAAAAGGCTATACAAAACCAAGAAAAACTTTTTTCATTAGAAACATATCCTAGAATAGATGGTTCAACAGTTACATTACCACTTGCAGAAGCATTCAAGGCAGATTTTACAGGAACAGATATAAAAGATGTTGATGTAACACATTCAAAAACTCACAATGCGTATGTTAATTTAATAAATGGAGACACAGATTTAATATTAGTAACATATCCATCAGATGATGAACAAAAATTGGCTAAAGAAAAAGGTGTTGAACTAGAAATAGTGCCTATTGTAAAAGATGCATTTGTATTTTTTGTAAATACAGAAAATCCTGTTGAAAGTTTAACATTGGAACAAATTCAAGGGATATATACAGGAAATATTAAAAACTGGAAAGATGTAGGAGGAGATAATGAAAGAATAGTAGCATATCAAAGACCTGCTAATTCTGGAAGTCAATCAGGAATGTTGTCATTAGTAATGAAAGGAAAAAAGATGATGGACCCAACAACTGAAACTATTTCGCAAACAATGTCTGATATAGTTGATGTCATTTCAGATTATACAAATGGAAAAACTGCAATTGGATATTCATACTATTATTATGCTACAACAATGTATACAAAAGATAAGATGAAATTATTAGGGGTAAATGGAGTAGACCCTACATATGAAAATATAAAAAGTGGGCTATATAGTTTACAAACAGCATATTACGCGGTTATTAGAAAAGATGAAGAACAAAATAGTGATGCACGCAAATTACTAAATGCAATGAAATCTGAAAGAGGTCAGAATGTTGCAAAGGAGGCGGGCTATGTTCAAAACTATTAAGTCTAGAGTAATTTTTGTAATAGTTTTTTGTTTAATTTGCATTGCAATAACAACCGGAGCAATAATATATAAAAATATAGAAATTGATGAAACAGAAGGAGCCAAAAAAGAAGAAGCGCGTTTACAAGAAGATACAGTAAAGGGAGTCAATTTAAAGGGAACATATAATCAAAACGATTTAAGTATCAGTGAAAAAAGGGCTACAAAAGAAAAAATTGAAATTACTTTTTGCCAAATTGATGGACTAAAAGATGCAGATATGCAGAACAAAATTAATAAGGAACTTGAGGTTGTTGCGATTAACTCATATAAAGAACAGATAAGTGATTTAGATAAAGTTTTAAATGTGTTTGTTAATACGACTAATTATTCAAATTTTGCGAATGTACTTTCATTTTCAGTAGATTATACCTCTAAAATAGATGATAATGGGGATGGATTTTATCAAGGTCATAAATTCTTAAATTATGATTTGACAACAGGAGAAAAAATAACATTTGATAAATTATTTACTTCAAATGCACCCATAGAAGAGATTTTAAGAAAATCTTCATATTATAGTTTGGTACAAAGAAATTTGCAAAACAATTTATCAGGTGATATGGTTGTATCAAATTATGGAGATGTTGAAGATGATGTGGCACTAATTATTGATAAATATAAAAAAGGTAAAATAACAGAATTTTATTTTTCTCCAACTGAAATATTTATACAATATGATAATGATACTTTAATAACCATAAATATGCAGGAGTATTCAGATTATATTGCAATATATAACAGATATTTAACTAATGAATCGATTTATGAAAAGAATGATATAGGAAATAAAAATTTATATACTTTAGCAGAAGATTATAGAAAAACATATCAATATTCAGATTATGAGAAAGAAAGTAATTATTTTATAGATGTAAATATGCTTGTAGTTACGGGAAAAGAAGATATAGCAGTTGAAACATTTAAACAACAGAAAATTAATCAAATAGAAAAGGAAATAGAAAATATAAAACATCTTGCATATCAAAATTCAGATAATTTCTATATACTAAATTATAATATTTATGTATTTGCAGCAGATGATAGCGGTTTAGGACAGACATATTTACAATGTACAACAAAAGGAAATACTTATGAAATGACAGTTCATGATTTTGAAGAAAATGTAGAACCAATAATTATAAAAACAAATAGAGAATATTCAGGTGGAGATATTCCAGAATATATATATGATTTTACAGATATACTAAAAGTAGGACCACAAAATATTGACGAATATTTTAATCCGGAAACAGGAGAAAAGATAGTTATTTAGAATAAAATCACTCGATATTACAAATAATTGTAATAAGGGTGATTTTTTTATGAACAAAATTAATGTAAAAAATGAAATAATAAACATATCAGGAACAATATTAGGGGCAGCAATAATGGCATTTGGAACATCGGCTTTTTTATTGCCAAATCAATTGTCATCAGGAGGCTTATCAGGTGTTGCAACTATAACATATTATTTATTAAAAATTCCCATGGGTGCGATGATAATGGCTTTAAATATCCCATTATTTATATTAGCAGGATATAGAATGGGAAAGGAATTTTTTGCAAAATCATTAATAGGGACAATTAGTTTATCAATTTTTATAGATATATTTGACAAATATCCGCCTGTAACTACAGATAGATTTTTAGCTTGTATATATGGTGGAGCTTTAATAGGAATAGGAACAGCAATTATATTAAAAGTAGGGTCATCTACTGGTGGGACAGATTTAGTAGCAACAGTAATAAAAGGGTATAATCCATATATATCTATGAGTAAATATTTGATAATTATGGATATAGTTATAATTTCTCTAAATGTATTATTTTTTAAACATATTGAAATTGGATTATATTCTGCAATTGCTATTTATTTATATGGGCAAATGATTGATATAATATTTGAAGGAGTATATTATACAAAATTGTTATTTATAATTTCAGATAAAAATGACGAGATAGCAAAAGAAATCAGCAATGAAGTTAAAAGAGGGGTAACAGGACTTTACGGAAAAGGAATGTATAAAAGTAAAGATAAATTAGTATTAATATGTGCAGCTTCGAGAAATGATACTGCAAAGATAAAAGATTTGGCTAAAAAAATAGATGAAAAATGTTTTATAGTCATTACAAATGCTAGGGAAGTACTTGGAAAAGGATTTAAAGAAGTATAATAAAAGTGGCTTAATAGAATAATGCCACTTTTATGTTTTTGTAATCATTTGACCAGAGACTACATTTGCTTTTACATTTAAATGAAAATTAGCTGTTGGAAATTTTTCTTTCCAATTATAATTTTCCCATTCATTTTTTGTATTAAAATGAGAAAGAGCTTTGTTAGAGAAACAATCAATATCTGTATTTAATTCTTTAGAGATTTTATTAAAATAATTATTTAATTCTTCTTTAAGATAATCTTCGGTAGCCGTAGAAAATTTATCTAAAGTAGAAGTTTTTTCATATTCAATATTTTCTTCTAAAGTTAAGATAGAAGCTTGTACATTTACATCAAGATAAATATTAGGAACATTGTTATCAATGTCAACAGTGAACTTGGATTTTTTTGAGGGAACAATGTTGAGCTCTACTTTTTCTTTTTTATTTTTATCATAAGGATTGTCAATAGATATTATAAATGAACCTACATTATTTTTTATTAAAAGATGACATATAGTTTCTGTGGCCGTAAGCTCTCCACATAATTTATCATTATCAAAAACAGCTACGCCAATATTTTCTGTACCACGTTTGCCTTGGATAGAGCTTGAACCAGCAGTTAAATTATCAGGATTTGTTATAATATTTTCATTCTTTTCGGATGAAATATATTCAGAAGGATCATCTGAACCAGAAGATGACTCTTGTTTATTACGAGCACTATCATTAAGACCGCCTAAGGTTGCAGTACCGTCGCAAGAGTCTACAGAAAGAGTATTAAAAAATTCACCAACTGTTGAATTAGAAAAATATCCTGTAAACTTATTTGTAATTGAAAAAGTTGCATAATAATTTGTAGTTATTTTTTCAAGATTTGGTTTTAAATTTGAAAGATAATCATATGCATGACAAGTACTAATTATAAGATTTGTAGTAGGCCTGAATTCTTCTGTATTAAGTAAACTATAAATTTCAGAGGAAATACCATTTTTTGCGTATTCTTCAGAAAAAATTACGGCACCACAATGTGCTAAATTTATTTCTTTTCCCATATAACTATTTAATAAATTCAAACATCCGTAAATAGAATCGGCTTCGCCAGAAACAAAGATAAGATTATTTGATTCATCAGAAGAACCACTATTTGGTGAAAAAGAATCAGATCTAGTAAACTGAGCTGTGAGTTTTATGTCTGCATTTTCACCAACGTCAACTCCTAGAGCTAATACATAAGCTAGATTGGTTAAATTGTGCGAAGTATAAGAATTGGAAAAAGCACTTATAAATATAGCTAGTAAAATTAGAAAAATTATGATATTTAATGCGTTTTTGCTCGTGATAACCACCTCCTGATAGCTTTTTTTATAGTTGCAAAAAGTAATACTATAAAACTAATTCCAATTACTAAAGTAAAGAAAGAATATTTATACACTATGTTTGAATAATATGTGGAAATTGCATAATTCTTGGGCCATAAACTAACGCAAAAAATGCAAATAGCAATTAAAAAACTTAGAAAATTAGCACTTTTAAAATGAGTGATTTTTTTCAAAATATTAGTTGAAAATTTTAAGGTAATTCCTAAATAACTCATAAAAGCAATTATCCAAATAAGCAAGTATATTGAATCAGGTTTTCTAAAAAAGGAACCGAATTTTACATATTTGGTAGCAGAATACAATGGGAGTAATTCATCAGTTTCTACGAAGCCACTAAACATGAATAGTATTGTGGAGACACTAAGTAATAGGAATATTGCCGATAGTATAATTGCTGTGACAGATACTTTTTTTATATCTTCAGGCTTTTTTAGAATTGGTGGCATAAAGTAAATATATGCAAGTGTCTGAAATGCAAAAATATTTGCCAAACCGCTAATAAATGTTGTAAATAAACCATTTCCAAAAATCGGATAAATTTTATCAACCTCATAATATGGAATATCTGCTAAAAATAAAATTAAAGTACTAACAATTAAAAAAGGAAAAAATATAAAAATACTTCTATATATTGCATTATGTTTCATACTACACGATAAAACAGCAGATATCAGAAATATTAATATAATGTAAAAAGGTTTAGACATGGGAAAATATATAATTTGCAAAAATGAGGAAAATAAATGCAATAATATTCCAGACCAAAATACGAAATATATGATATATGCAATTCCGATAATCCATTTTAAAATATTTCCACCAAGATAATCTGAAATATCTATTATATCAAATGTTGGAAACTTTTTTAGAAAATAGCAAATCAAACATGTATAGCAGATTACAATTATGCTTATATAGAGTATGTTTAGCAATGAAGCAGAAGAAGTTAAATTTATAATTGATTTTGTAACATTTAAAATTATAAGATTAAATGTAATAGTTACTAATAATGCTATAGCTTCTTTATTTCCTATTCTTGTATTGTTCATATAAAAAATCCTTTCAATGAAAAAATATTCCTACATATTATTTACAAATATGTAGGAAATATACATTTTAAATATTAAGTTTGAAAATTGAAAACGCAAAAAATATGTAAGCATATCTAAGAAATTTCTTTTTCATTAGATGAGATTGATAGTATTCATAAAACGACTTTAATGCACTTAATTTATCTGTTATTGTTATAACATAACTTTCTTTATATTTAGGAAATTTGAAAAATGTTACAGGCCACATGTGTTTTAAGATAATATCTTGTTCTTTTTCATTAAGATTGCAAATTTTTAAGGCATTTTCTAATGCAATTTGTGGATGCTTAAATGCATGCCAACCATTTAACATTTTTTTAGAATGTCTCCAATCATATAAAAATAAATCATGCAAAACTGCTGCTCTTGCAACTGATATATAATCCCAATTAAGTTTTTTGCAAAAAAGATAAGACCAATAAGCTACTTCGAGACAATGTTCATAACAATCAGTGTCATAATGTTGCTTATATTTTTTCATTTGCAATACTGTTGGATTATACATTAAATCTTTAGTTATTTCATAAAATTCTTTATTCATATTTATTTTATCCTTTATTTATAATTTATACTTTCTATTATATATTATTTTTTGGTATTTGACAATACGCAGGGTAATCTGTTTTGTTGACTTTTTATATGACATAATATATAATTTAGAAAAAATTGGGAGGAATATATGAGCTTTAGAATAATATATGGAAGAGCAGGAACAGGAAAGAGTGAATACTGTTATAGAGAAATTGCTCAAAAAATAAAAAAAGAAAATAAAATATTAATAATTACACCAGAACAATTTTCATTTACAGCAGAAAAAAAATTGATGGATGCGATTGATACACAAGCAGTGTTTAATGCAGAAGTAGTAACATTAAGTAGAATGGCATATAGAGTAATAAGTGAAATTGGAGGAAAAAACGAAACCAATTTAAGTAAATGTGGAAAGGCAATGCTCATATACTCAATATTAAGCAATAATAAAAACGAACTAAAATTCTTAGGAAAAACAGATGAAAATGTGGACATGCTTGATACTGCAATAACTGAATTTAAAAAACATGGAATTAGTGTAGAACAACTAAAACAAGAAATAGAAAATCAAGAGGACATCTATTTAAAAAATAAGTTACAAGACCTAAACGTAGTATACAGTGGGTTCGAAGAACAATTAGCAGGAAAATATATTGATGAAACAGATTTATTAACAATATTAGCGGAAAATATAGACAAAACAGATATGTTTAAAGATGCAGTAATTTATATAGATGAATTTGCAGGATTTACAAGTCAAGAATATCATATAATAGAAAAACTAATACAAATAGCAAAACAAGTAACAATAACAATATGTACAGATGGATTACATGAAATAAAAAATCCAGATACAGACATATTTTATTCAAATGAGGTTACTGTAACTAAATTGTTAGAAGTTGCACAAAATTGTGATGTGAAAATAGAAGAAATAAAGTTAGAAGAAACATATAGATTTAAAAATTCGGAATTGAAACATTTAGAGAAAAATTTATATGAAAACAAACCACAAAAATATAATAGTCAAATAAAAAATATACAATTATTTTTAGCTAAAAATCAATATTCAGAAATAGAAGAAGTGGCAAGAAATGTATTAAAACTAGTAAGAGACGAAGGATATAGATATAGAGATATCTCAATAATTACTAAAAATATAGCGACATATTCAAGCTTAGCAAGGGCAATATTTGATAAATATGACATACCAATATTTATAGATGAAAACAGAGATCTAAACCAAAATATAGTAATCCAGTATATACTTGGAATACTAGAGATATTTATAAAAAATTGGTCATATGAAGCGGTATTTAATTATATAAAAACAGGTTTTTCTAATATAGAAGAAGATGATATATTCAAACTAGAAAAATACTGTTTAAAGTGGGGAATAAAACAAAACAAGTGGAAAAAAGAATTCACATATGGAAATTATGAAGAAAAAGACAAAGCTGATATAGAAAGACTAGAACAAATAAGAAAAGATTTAGTAACTCCACTTATGAATTTAAAATATAAAATAGATGAAAATAAAACAGTAGAAGGAATATCAAAATCAATCTATGAATTTTTAGTAGAGCAACAGATATATGAAAAAGTTCAAATTAAAATACAAGAATTAAATGAAATTGGACAAATAGATTTAGCAAATGAATATGAAAGCAGCATACAAACGATAATAGAAATATTAGATGAAATTGTATTAGTATTTAAAGATGACAAAATAACAATAGACAAATACAATCAAATTTTAAAGATAGGCTTTAAAAATAGTAGTTTAACTAAAATACCTGGCACACAAGACCAAGTAATAATGGGAGATGTAGATAGGTCAAGAAGTCATAAAGTAAAAGCAATATTTATAATAGGACTAAATGATGGTGAATTCCCAAGTGTTAGAAAAGATGAGGGATTTTTAAATGATGCAGATAGAGAGGTTTTAAAACAAAATGGTATAGAGTTAGCAAAAGGCACAATAGACAAACTATATGAAGACAGTTTTAATATATATAAAGCATTTACAACAGCAGAAGAAAAGTTATATTTATTATACTCATCATCAGATATGCAAGGAAAAGCACTACGTCCATCAATGCTAATAAATAAAATAAAAAAAATATATCCTATGTTACAAGAACAAAGTGATGTTATAGAAAGAAGAAGTGAGATATTAAACAAAAAAACAACATATGAAGAATTAATAGTCAATTTAAGCAAATTAAAGGAACAAGATAGTATAGAAAAGTTATGGTATTATATTTATGATTATTATCAAAAAAATAGTGAGTGGAATGAAAAATTAAAACAAAGTTTAAAAGGATTAGAATATACGAATATTCCAGATAAAATAGATCAAAATAATATTGATAGACTATATGGAAATACATTAGTAACAAGTATTTCAAAACTAGAAAGATATAGAAGTTGTCCGTTTTCTTATTATCTACAATATGGACTTAAAATAAAGCCACAAGAAGAATTAAAAATTCAAACATTAAATACAGGAACATTTATACATGAGGTAATAGATGAATTTTTTGAGACAGTAAGAGAAGTGGGAATAAAATTAGAAAAAATTACAGAAGAACAATTGTCAGAAATAATAAATAAAATAATTGATTCAAAGTTAGGACAAAATAAAAATTATATATTTACATCAACTGCGAAATATAGAGCATTAGTTATCAGACTAAAAAAAATAATAAAAAAGGCACTAAAATATATAATTGGAACAATTGTGCAAAGTAGATTTGAAGTATTAGGAACAGAAGTAGAATTCGGAGAAAAAGGCAAATACAAGCCAATAAGATTAACTTTGGAAGATGGAAAAAGAATAGAGATAATAGGAAAAATAGATAGAATAGATACAGCACAAGGGGAAGATGGAAAATATCTAAGAATAATAGATTATAAATCATCAGCTAAAAATATAGATTTAAATGAGGTATATGCAGGACTACAAATCCAATTACTAACATATTTAGATGCTGCATGTAAAGAAGAAGATTTAATGCCAGCAGGAGTTTTATATTTCAGCATGTTAGAACAAATGATAAAATCAGATAAAAGACTAGAACAGGAAGAAATAGAAGAGAAAATAAGAGCAAATTTTAAAATGAAAGGCCTAATTTTGGCAGATGTAAAAGTAGTAAAATTGCATGATAAAAACTTACAAAATGGAAGTTCTGCACTTATTCCAGCTTATATAGGAAAAGATGGAGAATTAAGTGAAAAAAAGACGAGTGGAGTAACTGCCGAACAGTTTAAAGATTTGCAAAAATATATGTACACAATAATTAAACAAATTTCTAAAGAAATTCTAGGAGGTAATATAGATTTAAAACCATATTATAAAGATAAAAAAACGCCATGTAAATATTGTGATTATAAAAGTATTTGCTCATTCAATATGGGTGGATGTGAAAATTCTTATAATTATATAGACAAAAAGAGTAAAGAAGAGATTTTGAGTAAATTGTCAAAAGAAACTAAATAGATAGAAAGGGCTTAAGTGATTATGAAAAATTTATCAAATGAAAATGTTATTCATGTAAAGAAAGATGGAATTGAATATTTACAATTTAGAAAATTGCTAGAATATAGTGATATAATTAAACATGCATATGCAATTGGATTAGAACCAAATTTTAGAACTGCAAGAGCGAAAAATGCCACTCCATTAACTAAAGAAGAATATGAAAAAGCGGTAAATGATTATAAAAAATTAGCAACTTTAGTGGGGATAGATTATATAGATATAGCAAAACCAAATCAAGCACATACCAAAAACATAAAAATAGTAGAGAAAAAAGTAAATGGCAATGAACCTGACTTTAATTTAAAAGAATATGAACAAATTGATGGCTTAGTAACAGACAAGAAAAATATAGCATTAGCAACAACAAATGCAGACTGTATTTTACTGTTATTCTTTGACCCAACAAAAAGAGTAATTGCAAATGTGCATTCAGGGTGGCGTGGAACATTACAAAGAATATCAGTTGAAACAATTAATAAAATGAAGAGTCAATATGGTTGTAATCCAGAAGATATTATTTGTTGCATTTGTCCAAGTATTAGAAAATGTCATTTTAAGGTTCATAAAGATGTGCAAGAACCATTTTATAATGAATTTAAAGATTTAAAAGAAATAGATGAAATAATAGTTCCAGTAGATGGCGAAGAGAGATGGTCGATTGACACTGTAAAAATTAATGAAATAATTTTAGTACAAGCTGGACTAAAAAAAACAAACATAATAGATTGTGGAATATGCAGTGTCTGCAATTCAGATTTAATTCATTCTTTTAGAGTTGAAAAAGAAACATATGGGTTAGAAACTGCTTTGATAGAATTAATAGATTAGTGGAGGAAAAAATGATAATACCAGAAAAGCTAAAAATAGGAGATACAATAGGAGTTATAGCACCATCAAGTCCTATTATAGGAGATAATGTAGAAGAACTTAATCAAGCAAAGAAAATAATAGAAAATTTAGGATTTAAAGTTAAATATTCTAAGAATATATTTTCTAATACAAATAATTATAGTGCAACAGCAAAAGAAAAAGCAGATGATATAAATGAGATGTTTGCTGATAAAGATATTAAAATGATATGGTGTGCAAAAGGTGGAAATAACAGCAATTCAACATTTGGATATATTGATTATGATAATATAAAGAGAAATCCAAAAATTATTTGTGGATTTAGTGATATAACTTCTTTAACTAATATGATTACAGAAAAGACAGGATTAGTAACATTTAGCGGAACTAATTTTAAAACTGTGGCAACAGATGAAACTGATTATAGTTTAAAAGAAGCTTTAAAAAGATTTGTTGATGGAAGTTTAGAATTAGGATTGCAAGGAGAGGAATACAGAACAATAAAACAAGGAGTTGAAGAAGGTCAATTAATAGGAGGAAATCTAAATTTAACAAGTGGTATGGTTGCTGGAAAATATTCTATTGATTTTACAGATAAAATATTGTTTTTAGAAGAACTAGGATTTGAAACTGAACCTGCAATGGCAAGTAATTTCTTATATTATATGAAACAAAATGGTGTGTTTGATAAAGTAAGGGGAATTTGGCTTGGAAATTATACTCATGAAAGCGGAATTAAACTGGAAGATATTTTATTAGATACTATTGGTGATGAGTTTAAAGGTCCAATTATTAAGTCAGAAAATTTTGGTCATATTGATAAAAAGACTGTTATTCCAATTGGAACTATAGCCAGAATTGATACAAATAAAGATGTGAAGATTGAATTACTAGAAAATTGTTTGAGTTGAGATTAAAAGTTGCCAATAACAATTCAAAATTATTACAATTTAGCAGAGCATATAGTAAAATAAAATTGCACAGATGAGAACCGGTCACAAATGTGCAAAAATAGAAAAGATGTAGTGAAAATGCGAAAATTACCAAATGGAATAAGTAACTATGAGAAGATAATTGAAGAGAATAGAATATATGTAGATAAAACAATGTATATAGAAAAAATGGAAGACTTAGCAGATAGCACAATAATGTTCTTACGTCCGAGAAAATTTGGAAAAACATTATTTACAAGTAGACTAGACTGTTATTATGATAAAAATAGAGTGGATAAATTTGAAAAATTATTTGGAAAAACATATATAGGAAAAAATCCAACACCAAATAAAAATAGATATTGCATATTAAGATTTAATTTTTCAGGAATAAGCACAAATACAGTAGAAGAGACAATGAAAGGATTTAGAGAAAAAGTAGATTTAGGAATAAATAGATTTGTAGCAGATTATCAAATAGAGTTTTACAATAATCCAGAACAGAGTACAGAAGGAATATTAGTTAGTATATTTGAAGCATTTAGAACACAAAGAAGAGACGAGAAAATATATGTAATAATAGATGAATATGATCATTTTGCAAACGAATTATTAGGATTTAGAACAGATGAATTCAAAGAGTTAGTAGCCAAAAATGGAAAAATAAGAAAATGGTACGAAATCTTAAAAGAAGGAACAGAATCAGTAGTAGATAGAATATTTATTACAGGAGTAGCCCCAATAACATTAGACAGTACAACAAGTGGATTTAATATAGCCAATGATATAACAAAAGATATAGAATTTAATGATATGTTAGGATTTAATAAAGAAGATGTAAAATATTTAATGAAAGAAATAGACATGCCAGAAGAAAAGCAAGAAGAAGTATTACCAATAATAAAGGAAAATTATGATGGATATATATTTTCAGATGAAATAGATAATAACGAATTAAACAATTACAAATTATATAATTCAAATATGACATTATATTTCTTAAATGAATATTGCAGATTAAAAGAAATTCCTAAAAAATTAGTGGATATAAACATATTAAGTGATTATAGAAAAATAGAAGCATTTATGGATTTGTGTCAAAATATGAATAAAATAGAATTATTAGAAAAAATAGTAGCAGAAGAACCGGTAGAGAGTGAATTGACAGAGAAATTTAATGCAGAAATAAGTTTTGGGGAAAAAGAGCTAATTTCATTATTATTTTATTTAGGATATTTAACAATAAAAGAAAATGAATTTGGAGTACTAAAATTTATTATACCAAATGAGGTAATAAGAACAATTTATAGTAACTATTATTAGAAGAAAGATATGGAGTATTATTAGAGTTTAAATATATAAAACAAGAAGAATATAATAAAAATCCAGAACTTTTAAAACAAAAACAACAAGAAGCAAAAACACAATTAGAAAGATATACTAAAAAAGAAGAATTAAAAGCAATACCAAATTTAAGAAGTTATGCAATTGTTGTAATAAAAGATAAAATAGAAGTAGAAGAGTTGTAAAAATGGAAATATTAGACACAAAACAATAAAATACACAAAAAATATTGACAAGAAATGTGCAAAATGATAATGTATAAATGTATTTAAACAATGCAACTGTCAAAAGCATCCCTTTGACAGAAATGAAAAAGAAGGAGGAAAAACATGAGAAGAAACACTAAAATAGTAGGAGGAATACTATTAGTTGCAATCTTGCTAGTAGCAGTAGGATATGCAG
>JABLTO010081084.1_pt1 | contig 92989 bp, 127 predicted proteins | sample 7160091 | NCBI WGS metagenome assembly JABLTO01 (sample SAMN14651225, study PRJNA627086) | human gut metagenome | isolation source: feces | host: Homo sapiens | reverse complement strand
ATGTAGGTCATAACACGCAATTGGTGTATTTAGACTGCCGTTTTAATCAATTAACAAGGCTGGATGTAAGCGATTGCAGGGATTTGTCTGTTTTGATTTGTTCTAACAATAACATAACGGAATTGTTTACAAACAGACGAGATGGTAATTGGGAAAATCTGATAGTCTCTCCTCAGACAAGTACGCTTCCGCTTGTCAAAAGAGGAGCTGTCTGGACTGCAGATTTGCGCAGCTTAGTTGAAGATATATCCAGAATTTGCTCTGTTTTACTGCTCTTTGGAGAAAGTACTTTGCATAATTGATTTCTGTTCATAACGTCGTTGGGCTCCTTTCGCATGACCGAGGCCGGACGTTTGGTGTCATCCTCTCCGCGCTTTATGACCTGGGGTAGCTGGTATGTACCGGATCGGGAGGGCAAGCAGTGGCGCATCATGAGCGATGGCAGTATCCGCGCAGAGTGGAATGACGATGGTCACTATCGCAGAACAACCGATCCGGAATATCGCGTGGAAATGGTGACGCCGAAGCTCACCTATGACGAAATGGAGAAATTCCAGGAGTGTGTGCGCCGTATCCGGCAGGCAGGCGGAAAAGTCAACGACTCCTGCGGGATGCACGTCCATGTGGATGCGTCCAATCATAACCGCCAGAGTCTCAAGAATCTGCTCAGTATCATGTATTCCAAGGAAGATCTGCTGTTCAAAGCCCTGAAAACGGACCCCGCCCGTGTCAACCGCTGGTGTCAGCGCGTGCGCGAACCCATGCTGCAGCGGGCAAGGCGGCTGTCCAATGAACCGACGACGGATTTGACGCAGTTGGAGAACATCTGGTACGAAGGCTGCATTTCTGCGCACGAGCATTACAACTGGACGCGCTATTACGCGCTGAATCTTCACTCTGTCTTTTACCGCAGCACCATTGAATGGCGCTGCTTTAATTCTACCCTCCACGCCGGTCGCGCAAAAGCCTACGTCAATCTGTGCCTCGCCATGTCCGCGCAGGCCATCGCCCAGCGCACCAGCGTCATGCGCAAGACGGTAAGCGACAATGAATTGTTCACGTTCCGTGTCTGGCTCGTGCGGATGGGCCTGAACGGCGATGAATTCAAGAACACGCGCGACCATCTGCTTGCCAATCTGGAAGGTAATCGCGCTTATCGTTATCCCGACGAAATGAAAAGTAAGCTGTTCAAAATAAGTAATAGCCGATAAAATTAGCTTGCATTCTTTGCATAATATTTTAGGAGGCATCTTTATGGACGGTAAAAAATCAATACAGGAATTGACGGTTGCCTTTGATCGGGCATTGGCTGCAGCCGGATATAGTGAATCCCGGCTTACAAATTTTCGGACAGTAATAAAGCGGCTGCTCATATTTGGGGCAGCACAAGGAATTGAATGCTATTCTTCCAGTGTGGGGAAGAAGTTCCTTGAAAAGTGTTATCCTGTTGAATTTGATGGCCGACTTGTTCATGAGTTGCCATGCACCACACAGTACGCATGGAGAACAATTACGCTGCTGAATGACTTTAATACGCATGGCGCGTTTTTCCGCGCCAGACGGTTAAGGGGAAACCTCCAACTTACTACAGAGTTCCAGAACCTCAGTAACGAATTTGGTGATGACTGTCGGGGGAAGGGTACCTCTGAGGCTACTGTATATAGGCGGCAAGCAGATCTGCGCAAATTTTTCAACTACTTGCACTCAAACAAAATTGCTATATCTGAAATTTCTCACAAAACGGTAATTGGGTTCTTAGGCACTATTATTACATTGAGCGATGATGCGGTAGAACACCACAGACGCACGGTAAGCCTTTTCTTGCAGTTCTTGTTTCACAATGGATATGTAAGTGAAGATTATTCCCGCAATATTCCAGCGAAACGATCTTTGCGGAAGAATCCGCTGCCATCCGTATGGGAACATGAAGATGTAGATCAACTGCTATCTGCGGTGGACCGGGCAAATCCTATGGGAAAAAGAGATTACGCAATTTTGCTGCTTGTAACAAAACTTGGACTTCGAGTCGGAGATATCCGTGCGTTGTGTCTTGGAGATATAGATTGGGAGAACAGCAGGCTGTCTTTTATACAGTCTAAAACGCAAAAGCGTGTCGATTTACCACTACCGGATGATGTTGGTTGGGCAATCATTGATTACTTAAAATATGGACGGCCTAAAACTACGATACAAAATGTTTTCTTGACAGGACGGACACCAATCATGGCATTTTCAGATACGTCCTCTCTTAGCGGTATCATTGTACGTTATGCGCGGATGGCAAAAATTGATCTATCCAAGCGCAAGCATGGTATGCATTCACTGCGGCACACCTTGGCAACGAGACTCATGGAAGAAAACATTCCCATTTCAACCATTGCAAACATCTTGGGGCACACCTCAACCGATACGGTAAAGAAGTATTTGCAGGTCGATACGCATCATCTTCGGGGCTGTGCATTGGATGTGGAGGTGCTGCTATGATTGGTCAGGTCGAGTTTTATGAAAAGGTCGGATTTCAAAATATTTTATCTGAAATGTGCTATGAATACTTAGTTGAAAAGGAAACTATTGGAGTCCAGATTCAGAAACCGATGGGTATGCTGCTCCGTTTTCTGCGAATGTGTCTTGCAAACGGGGAACCATTGGATTATGCCTCCAAAAGCGCGGTTGAGTGCTGGAATGAAAAGGATATCAATGAAACTCCTCGCAACCATTATTACCGTGCCACAGAAATCCGGCGATTCATGCAGTACTTAGAGAAAGCTGGCATAGACGCATATGTTGACAGGGATATCCGAAGGGTTCAATCCAGCTTTGTACCATATATTTTTAGCCATAGTGAGATTGTACGCTTATTTGCAGCCGCAGATGGACTTCCATACACGCCGATTTCTCCGCAGCGCGTTTATGTGATGAGTTTGCTGTTCCGAATGCTTTATGGCTGCGGTCTGCGGATTTCAGAGGCATTGAATCTTGTTATGGCAGATGTCGATTTGGATCAAGGTATCCTGTATATACGAAACAGTAAGTTTGGCAAGGAACGTCTGGTTCCAATGTCCGAGTCGTTAACATTCCGCTGCTTCCAGTATGTTTCAAATGTTGGCAAACACAGAAAAGACGAGGCAGCATTTTTTCAAACGCCATGTGGCGGACACTACGCTTCCGGTACCATTCTCTATGCGTGGCGACAGACGCTTTACTGTGCAGGAATATCTTATGGCGGCAAAGGAAAAGGCCCCAGAATTCACGACTTGCGTCACACTTTCGCGGTGCATTGTTTACAGAAGTGGGTTGAGGCTGGCGAGGATTTAAACGCCAAACTTCCGTATCTGTCCGCATATATGGGCCATGCGGGCCTTTACTCGACACAGCAGTACCTGCGCTTAACCGCAGAGGCTTTTCCGCACATTGTTTCAGCAATGGAACATAATTTTGATGTCTTTCCTGGGAGGCAGGTGGAATTGTGAGGACTACAGATTTTGCATCGTTGCTTAGTAAATATTTATTGTCCTATTTACCATGCCAGCGCGGAGTCAGCGATAACACACTCGCCTCCTATGAAGCGGCTTTTTCCCGTTTGCTTCAGTATTGTGAGGAAGAACGCGGACTGCCAGTTCGCAAGATTACAGTTGAGACCCTGTCTCCCAATTTAATTGAGGGGTACCTGAATTGGCTCTGTGAGAAACAGAAGAATTCTGCCTCAACGCGAAATCAACGCTTGTCCGCCATAAAAGCCTTTTTTAAGTTTACCCGTAGAGAAAATCCACGCTATATTTACGCCTGCGAAAGAATCCTCCAAATTCCCACAAAAAAGTGTCCAACGCCAGTCTTACAGTACCTTTCATATGAGGAAATCAAGGAAATGTTAGAGAAACCAAATCCTTGTACCGAAAAAGGGTTTCGAGATTTGCTTATACTCTGTCTGCTCTATGACACAGGGGCAAGAGTTTCTGAACTTCTGGATCTGACCGTTGGAGACATACATTTCGGACGGTATGCGCGTGTACAACTTACGGGGAAAGGGAATAAATCCCGAGAGGTACCGCTTTCAGCAAAAACAGCGGATCTGCTTAAAAGTTATATCCAAAGGCAAAACTTATCCAGCCCAGAAAAACGAACTCAACAGCTAATTTTGAATTCACAAGGAAAATCTTTTACTCGTGCAGGGATTACCTATATTTTGCAGAAGTATGCACCTGATGGCCATAAAAAAATCACACCACATATTTTGCGGCATACAAAAGCTATGCACCTCCTCCAGTCTGGTGTCAATATCGTCTATATACGCGATATTCTGGGTCATGTTGATATTAAGACGACGGAAACATATGCACGTGCTGACACCGAGATGAAAAGGAAGGCTTTGGAACAAGCATATCCAACGCCTGTTCCTAAGCAGGGCACATGGCAATCTGACAGTAAGTTAATGGATTGGCTGAAATCATTGAGTCCATAAGCGTTATGAAAAGAAATTTGCGAGGGCTGCTCCTGTTTACAAGGAAAGTCCTCGCTTACTTTTCATTTCGTCGGGATAACGATAAGCGCGATTATGAAAAGCTTTTCATAACCGCGCTTGGCGATATGACAAGGACTGCTATGCAAGCAGCCACAAAAACCGAACATCTCAACAGGAACAGGAGAGGTGACCGAATGAGAATTTGTATTGAAGAATCTACATACGAGGGAACACCCATCGAAATTTTAACCCAGCTCCGCGCCTTGCATTTTGATGCTGGCACGTTCGACGGCACGGAAGGATATATCCGTTATATGCAGAACACGATCCGCCGCATGACGGAGCAGCCCTGCGAGCTGCCGGAGAGCAGCACGGGAGAACGTGCTGCCGCGCTCATTCGCGTATTGAGTGAGATCGGCGCGCTGGAGCTGCTGGAGGAATGATGATGGAAAGACCACTGTATTTTGCCTACGGCAGCAATATCAATCTGGACCAGATGCGCTACCGCTGCCCGGACGCGACCGTCTACGGACAGGCTGTGCTGGACAATTATGACCTGCGCTTTCGCGGCAGCGGCGTTGCGACGGTCGAACCCAAGGAAGGTGCTTGTGTCTACGGCCTTTTGTGGGAGTTGACTGACAAATGTGAAGCATCCCTCGACCGCTATGAAGGCTATCCGCGTCTGTACATCAAGCAGACGCTGGAGGTGCGGACGTTTGACGGGCAGCGCGTCCCGGTCATGGCTTATATTATGAACCCAGAGCTGCATCTGAAACCGTCCCTGCCGCCGAGAGACTACTATCTCGGCATCAAAACGGGCTACGAGCAGAACGGTCTGCCGGTTGGCTGCCTCAAGTATGCGTTCAAGAACTGCCTCAAGGAGTGCGGCATCGAACCGTATCCGAAAAAGGCACAAACCAAGCCGCCGCAGCGGAAGGAGGCCAGCCATGAGCGATAACGCCATCCGGAGAATTCAGGCCGGTGATCTTCGCAAAATGAGCGACCGAGAAGGGCTGATCCTGCAAGGCTGCGGCGGTGATCCGCAGGAATGGTTGGATGGAATCAACGAAATGCTCACGGATGCCGGAATCCTGCGCAATGGCAGCCGGTTTGAACAGGCATCTCTGTTTGAGTACGACGGTCACACCAACATGCTGTTTGACTTTGAAGGTGTTGATCTTGATGTCGGCAAACTCGCCATGTGGAGACTTACCACATACGGAACGATTGGCGGGACATGGCTCAGTGATTATGTGCCGAACCGTCTGGGTGGATTTTTAGAGAAATCCGAACTGGGTGTTGAAAAGCCGTCCTGCCCACTGATCGGTCAGGACGGCAATATTTTTAACCTTGTCGGCATTGCGGCGAGGACGCTGCGCGAAGCTGGTCTGCGGGATCAGGCAAAGGAACTCACCCACCGCATTTTCAGCGGCGAGTGCCACAGCTACGGCGAAGCCCTGTGCCTGATTGGGGAATATGTGACGATCACAGACATTGGCGACTACAATCACAACCGCCGCGGAAAGGAGAAGGATAGCTATGAGCGATGATCCCATGCGCATTCTGGTCGTGGAACCCACCAAAGATCCGTATGTTAAGGAGATCGACGGCAGCTTGGCGAGCATGCAGGCTATTGTGGGTGGCTTCATTCAGGCCGTCGAACCGTTTGATGATCCGAATGTCCTGCTGGTGTGCAACGAAGAAGCCAAGCTCCTCGGTCTGCCAGAAAACCGCTTCCTGCGGAATCGCAATGGCATACCGTATGACATCATCCACGGCACGTTCTTCCTCGCCCAAGGCAGCGGCGAGGAATTTTGTTCTTTGACCGACAAGCAGATACAGACCTATACGCGCCTGTACTCCCGCGAAAAGCTGTTCGTCATGCAGCATGGAAAGGTGATCAATCAGCCAAAGAAAGGAAAATCGACGCATGAAAGATAACTACATCCTGACGGCAGAGTCCGTCACGGCAGGCCATCCGGACAAGCTCTGCGACACGATTGCGGACAGCGTTCTGGATGCCTGTCTCAAAGAAGATCCCAATGCCCGCGTTGCCTGTGAAGTGCTGGCGACGGCGGGCAAAATTCTTGTTGCCGGAGAACTCCGCACGACGGCAAGCCCTGACGTGGAGACCATTGTGCGACAAACGGTTCAAAGAGCCGGATATGACTGTAATTATCATGTAGAGGTGCGGCTGCATACACAAAGCCCCGATATTGCGGACGCGGTCGATGGCGAAACGCTCGGCGCGGGCGACCAAGGCATCATGTACGGCTACGCCTGCTGGGAAACGGTGGAACTGCTGCCCGCGCCGGTCGTGCTGGCGAACCGCATCACGAGCCTGCTCACCACCTGCCGGGAGGAAAAACTGATCTCCGGCATCGGGCCGGACGGCAAAGCGCAGGTGTCCGTGCAGTATACGTTCGGTGTGCCGGAGCGCGTGGACACCATTGTGATCTCCTGCCAGCATGATGCAGACAAAGACCCTGACGAGCTTCGTGAGGAACTCCGCAGGCTGGTCATTGCCCGTGCCTGCCATGATGTGCGCATCGACGAGCAGACGAAGATTCTCATCAATCCGTCCGGCAGGTTTGTGCTGGGCGGCTTTGAAGCCGACACCGGTCTCACCGGACGCAAGCTGATGGTCGATACCTACGGTGGACTTGCGCCCCACGGCGGCGGTGCGCTCTCCGGCAAGGACGGCACGAAGGTCGACCGCAGCGGCGCATATATGGCGCGCTATGTGGCAAAGAACATCGTCGCCGCCGGTCTTGCCGATGTGTGTACGGTCAGCCTCGCCTATGCCATTGGGCAGACCGAACCGGTTGCCGTCGAGATCGACACACAGGAGAGCGGATACTATGACGACGCATTTCTGACGGAAGCCGTCCGCCGTGTCTTTGATTTCACTCCGGCTGGCATGATCCGCGCGCTGGATCTGGACAAGCCGTTCTTCGCAGAAGTCTGCAACAACTGCCACTTTATGCACCCGCAGGCCGCATGGGAGCAGACGGACAAGACAGAGAAGCTGCGCATGGCTTGCGCGGAACTGGAGGATGAACGTACATGAGTCCAAAGCACGTCGCCTCCTGTTCCTTCGGGAAAGACAGCATTGCGACGATCTTATTGGCTTTGGAACATGGCGAGCCACTGGACGAAGCGGTATATTGTGAGGTCATGTTTGACGACGCTACCTCTGGCGAAGTGCCGGAACATCAGGCGTTTATCTATCAGGCAGCGATTCCCGCCCTTGAAAAATTGGGCGTACCTGTCCGTGTGCTTCGAAGCGAGAAAACCTATACCTCTGTTTTTATGGGAAAGGTCACACGCGGGCCGAAGAAAGACATGATCCGCTCCTTTCCTGTGTGTGGGAAATGCTATGTCCAACGTGACTGCAAAATGCACCCGATCCGGCAGTATCAGAAAACGCTGCCGTCCAACACCGTGCAGTACATCGGCATTGCAAAGAACGAACCGCAGCGTCTGGCACGGCTGGGTGGCAATCAGGTGTCGTTGCTGGAGAAATACGGATACACCGAGGATGACGCGAAGCAGCTCTGCAAACAAGCAGGACTGCTTTCCCCTGTGTACGAGTTTACCGACCGCGGCGGCTGCTGGTTTTGCCCGAATGCCAAGCTGTCCGAGCTGCGACATTTGTACGACCATCATCCGGATCTGTGGCAAAAAATGATGCGTCTGCAAATCGTCCCCGGCAAGGTCACAGAGAAATTCAACCGCAGCCAGACGTTTGCGGATATTGATGCAATGTTCCGAGAACAGGATTTGCAAGCAGCGGCCTAACATATTATTGGGGCGGCGATATAAAAATAGGCGTGAACTGTGCAGTTGCATAAATCCAGAAATGCTGGTAAAATACCAATAGGGAAATTATTTTTACAGGAGGTGTCGGACAATGATGTATCCTTTTTTAACGTTGGATGACCAAACCGAGATCGTGCATTCTCAGCTTCTGGACGATGGCAGCGTAAAGGTCTATGTGGAAAAGCCGGACGAAAAGGATTGCTTTCACTATGCGACGTGCTTTCTGCCAGAATACCGCTGGGAAGATGTTTCCGGCTTCTCTGAAGCGGAGATTCAGAAGTATCAGGAAATCATCTCGTCTACGGCGCATCTGATCATGCGGTTTGCCGCAGAGGGAGGCTTGGAAAATGCCGCAGGTTTTTAAGGTCGGTTCTTACTGGGTCTACTTCTGGGCAAATGAAAACGATCCGCTGGAACCGGTACATGTTCATGTCTGTCAGGGCGCGCCGAACGGCAACGCAACGAAGATTTGGATCACACGAGCTGGCGGTTGCATCCTGTGCAATAACAATTCCAGAATCCCGGACCGGGTGCTCCGGAACATCATGGACGTGATTGAAGCCAGAAGTGCAGAAGTGATTCAAAAGTGGACGTCATTTTTTGGCGAGGCTAGATTCTTCTGCTAAACCATACGGATGGGAAAGAATAATAAGAAGTGTCCTCGCTGCGGGCATAAAATGAAGCAGCAGTTTATTGGCTTGCAGCATTGTTCCTGCGGCATGAGTTGGAAGGGCGGGATCGGCTTTTTTGAGCGCACGCCGGACATGGTATTCTGTCTGCGCCGACAAAAGGGCTCCGCAAAGCAGAGCATCTGCATTGAAACACGGCAGGACGACAATACAATATCTAAAGCATAATTACGGGAGCGTCAGAGAGATCTGGCGCTCCTGTTTCTTTCGGAGGTATCATGACAAATTTCTTTCTGGACGAACTGAGAAAGATCTATGGAGATGGACGTGTGATCCATGACCCGCAATTCGTTGGCGAATGCTGCTACGGCAGTCTTGGCGATCTGCGGGTCAAAGCGCGGTTCACAAAAGATATCGTTGCGAATCAGTATCCATACCTGACGGTTTCGATTCTGAATCCTGCAAAAGGTGAAATCGACAGTGTTCGGATGAAAATTGGGGACATCATCAGCAGAAGCTGCCGCAGCACAAATCCGAATCTTCGCAATACGGAACCGCACATCTGGGTCGACGGGAAAGCGCCGCAGTGGTATGCTTGCTGCCCCGGTTCGCGTGATTATACGCTGCTGGCGAACGCGACTGCGGAATATCTCAGCGTTTTTGAACTGACGCACGAACGGGTACAGAATCGACAACATACTCAAAAAATGAAGGGAGCGGATGCCCATGCGCGATAAGCCCAGATGGGAGATCATCCACGGAGACAGTCTTACGGTGCTGGAGAGCTTTCCTCCCGGCGCGTTCGACGCTGTCATCACAGATCCGCCGTATGCGTCCGGTGGCCGCACACAGGCGGAGAAATCCAAAGCCACCGCAAAGAAATATTCCAGCATGGGCGGCAACGCACCGCCTGATTTTGACGGCGACGCCAAGGATCAGCGGTCATGGACCCGCTGGGCGGCAGAGTGGCTGTATCTTGCAAGACGTGCGGCAAAACCCGGCGCGCCGGTTTGTATGTTTATTGACTGGCGGCAGCTTCCATGCGCCAGCGATGCGCTCCAGTGGGCTGGCTGGATCTGGCGCGGGATTGCCGTGTGGGACAAGGGAAACTCCCGTCCACAGAAAGGTCGATTCCGACAGCAGGCAGAATATATCGTCTGGGGTTCAAACGGTGATATGCCGGTCAGCCGCCCCGTGCCGTGTTTGCCGGGTGTATTCAAATACGGCAATCCGCAGAACCGCATCCACCTGACCGAAAAGCCGTTGCAGCTCATGCAGGACCTTGTCAAGATCACGGAACCGGGCGGTCATATCTTGGACCCCTTTGCAGGCTCCGGCACGACAGTTCTGGCTGCAGTCAAGGAAGGCTATGACGCGACCGGCATCGAGGTCACGGACGTGTACGCGGATCTTGCCAGAAAGCGGCTGGAATCGGAACTGGACGCTGCGTAGCGACTATAGTAGCGACTACAAAAGGCAGGAACCAGTCCTTCGGGATTCCATAGCGACTATTGTAGCGACTAAAAAGAAAACCAAAATGCAAACCAAGGAACTGTTTGCATTTTGGAAAGGAGGAGCGACGAAGCGGATGAGAGATGACTTTTTGATGCGCAGCATAAAAAGTCGTCGCGAAGCAGCGCAGTCCGCGACGACGCGCGCAAGCATCGCCTTTTGGTACCAAAAGGCAGCTTGCAGGGAGAACCCTGACCCCAACATGCCGCCTGCGGGCGGAGAAAGGAGCGCCGTGCGGAAGAATCAGTATAATTTGCATATTCGGCTGGATGAGGACGAACGCACCGCGCTGGAAAAAGGTCTGCAAGCCAGCGGCCTGCCGCTGTCGGCCTACCTGCGCAAGCTGATCCTCGGAGAACGCATCCAAGCCGCACCCTCAGAAGAATTTCGCAGGCTGCGCACAGAGATCCATCAGATCGGCAACAACATCAACCAGCTTGCGCGGAAAGCAAACGCCGGGTTTGCCAGCCGTGACGAGGTCACTCGCGCCCTGCGGATGCTGGATCGTGTCTATGAACTCATGTATGGGTTTTCAAAATAGAAATGGCAATCACAAAAATCCTGTACCGCAACGGCGGACTTGCGCAGGCCATTCAATATATTACGAATCCGGATAAGACCGATCAGTGCGTCCTTGTCGATCATTTTAACTGCGATCCCGGTTTTGCGTATCAGCAGATGATGAATACAAAACGGCGGTTTCATAAAACGGATGGACGCCAATGCTATCATATTATCCAGTCATTTAAGCCGGATGAGATCACGCCGGAACTGGCGCATGAAATTGCGAAACGCTTTGCAGCAGAGCATCTGCGAGGATATGAAGCCGTAATCGGAACGCACGTCGATAAAGGGCACATCCATTCGCATATCGTTTTTAATTCCGTCAATGCGGATACCGGCATCAAATACCACAGCACGCTTCAAAACTATTACCAACAAATCCGCGGGATCTCAGATCGGCTTTGCAGAGAAAACGGTCTGTCTATAATTTTACAGGGAGAGAACACAAAATCCATCAGCTACATCGAATGGCTCCGTCAGTCCAAAGGGCAACCAACGTTCCGTTCCATGCTGGAAGCGGACCTGCGCGATGCCATTGCCGACGCGAACGATCTCGGTCACTTTTTCCTGCTCATGGAGCATAAAGGATACGAGCTCCACCACGGCAACCGGCTCGGTTTCCGGCTACGCGGACAGGAGCGTTTCATGTATCCGGAGCGCAAAAACGCAGCATATTCGGAAGAAAACATCGAGCGCACCATTGCGGGCAATCTGGCAGAGATTGAAGCCGGTACCAGACCGGCGTTCCTCCCGCGTCCAAAGCCCCAGCCATACCGCCCACATCCAAAGTACATGGGATTTCTTGCGCTGTACTACCATTACTGCTACCTGCTCGGCCGCATCGAAAAGCGGCAGTATCCGCCGCGCATGACGCCGCATCTCCGACGGGAGATCATGAAAGCCGAAACCTATAAAACCCGGCTGAAATTCCTGCGAGAAAACAACATCACTACGACGGACGACCTAACCGCCTGCATACGGCAGGCAGAAAGTAAGATCGCACAGCTTGCCAAGCAGCGCACGATCTTAAACGTCCGTAAGAAAAAACGCAAGAAGCTCTTTGACGCGCTGGCTGCGGAAGAATCACTCGCCGTGAGCAAAGCTCTTTATGAAGAAGGGCTATCCGGCATGGAAGCTGAGTACGAGCAGTACGCGGAAGCGAAAGCCACACTGGACGCCTGCGGCATTTCACGGCAGGCTCTCACGGAAGAAAAAGCGGATATCTACGAGCAGCTTGCACAGCTCAACAAACAGATCCGTGCCGAGCGGCAAGAGATCAAGCTGTGCCGCGAGATTGCGGATTCGGCAGCGGTCATGCAGCGGGATGTCACTGCACAGGAAAAATCCCTACACGAAAAAGAAACAGAGCATTCGTTCACAAACAGGAGGTGATTCCCCATCAACGTAGGAAACAGCGAAGCCGCCGAGCAGGTCGTTCACATGATGCTCTCCGGCGGCGAGGTTGCAGTCAAGCTGGCAGGTTCGGCGGCAAAAAATGCCGCAGCAATGCTGCTGGCGTTGGCGCGCAATCATAAAAAGGTCTACGGCAAGACCAGTCTCAAGAAAATTCTCCAGCAGACGCGCGACATCCGCACGTTTTCTCTGACACCAGAGCAGTACCGGGAATTCAGCCGTCAGGCGAAGGACAAAGTGCTGTTCGCTGGGATTCAGGACAAGGAGCAGCCGGATGCACCCATTGATCTCGTCATTCCGACGACCGATCTGGAGCTAGCAAACGTTATTTTTGAGCGTCTCTTTGGTTCACTGGAAAAGTCACAGGAGGAACGCTCATCAAAAAAAGAGTCTCGGTCGGAACGCTCCTCGGACGATATCGCCAGCAGCTCGCCTACGAGCAGGAAGAACTCGAAGAATGACCGCCCGTCCATTGGCGAGCAGCTTCAGTCCCTCCGCGAAAAGCTGTCTGGCGTAGAACCGCGCGTTCCGGCCAGAGAAAAAACGCACAGTGAGATCACAAAATAAACGCGAACTGGATTTGCGCGAAAAATTATGATATGCTCGAAGCAGAAAAAGCTGGGGGGGTGGTGCGTATGGCAGAGCAAGGATATGATCTGATGCACAAAGACGATGGTGTTGCGTCTTTGCAGCTCGACGACCTGTCCGGCGCTATAAAAATGGCGCTGACGGTATGGTTCGTCAGCGCTATCGACTTATTATACAGCTTCTTTTCGCTCCGCAACGTACTCCCGCAGAGCATCCTCGACCAGCGTATTCAAGCTGACCTGCTGCGCCATTGCGCAAATCGCAGCTTGCTTGTGCAGCTCCGGTGATACCCGGATGTTAAAGCTGCCTTTATAGGCTTTTTCCGGTTCGCTGTTTTCTGCTTCGCACAGCGACAGATAATCGTCTACCGCACCATGAAAATCAGCGACAAGCTCGGCGGCATTCGTCCCCTCATAGGAGATCAATGCACGGATACCGAGTACCTTTCCGAAAAACAAACCATCGGCCTCAGAAAATTCAACGCTTCCGACATAGCCTTTATATTGCATTGTATTGTTCAAATCAATCCCTCCTGTTCCAGAACCTCAAGCAGTTGCTTGACCTGATACTCCAAAAGCTCTTTCCGCGGATGCGGCTTGTGCAGCAAGATCGGCGTATGCTGTTCGCTGGTAAACATGACGCGCGAACCGCTCGTCTTTCCTTTGTTGGAGCGAGAGTACGTCAAATACCCCAGCAATGTTTCGGCTTCATCAAATGTAAAATCACGCGGCTTGGTTTTTAATCTTTTGATTAGTTTCTCTTTCTGACCCAAGTCTATCCCTCATTTCTATGATCAGTATAGCACGGCCAAAACAATTTTGCAACTGATTTTAGTTGCAAATATTTTTCGAGGTGATGCCTATCCGAAAATCAAATGATACGCTATTTTATCTTTTTGGCACAATTCCCGTCATCTGGCTTGCCCTCCTGTTGGCGCAGTCCTTGGGCGGCGGGCTGCCGGAGCTGCTGCGGAATCTGACGCGCGCGTTGGAGCAGCCGACAAATATCGTGTGGACGAACAAAAGCCTGCCCACCATCCTCATCTGCCTTGCCGCTTATGGCATGGCAGTTTTGCTTTATCGGACGAATCAGGGCAGGACCCGCGACGGCGAGGAACACGGCTCTGCGGCGTGGGCCACACCCGCATCCGTCGATGCGCAGTTCGCGCAGAAAGACAGCATCCCGCTGACCCAGCACGTCCGACTTGGCCTGGATACGCACAAACACCGCCGCTCCCTCAACGTGTTGGTCATTGGCGGCAGTGGCGCGGCAAAAACACGCAGCTTTGTGCTGCCCAATATCCTGACCGCAAACACGAACTACGTCATTACGGACCCGAAATCCGAAGTCCTGCTTGCCACGGGCGGCTACCTCAAAGAGCAAGGCTACGACGTGCGCGTTCTGAACCTTGTGAATCTGGAACAGTCGGACGGCTACAATCCGTTCTGCTACCTGCGCGACGAAAAGGATGTGCTGAAGCTGGTGAACAACCTGATCCAGTCCACTACCCCAAAGGGCAGCCACGAGTCCGACCCGTTCTGGACGAAGGCCGAAACCGCACTCCTGCAAGCCATCATCCTCATGCTGTTTCAGGAAGCCCCAGAATACGAGCAGAACTTCTCAATGGTCATGCGCGTGCTGGAATATGCCGAGGTGCGCGAGGAAGATGAAGGGCATGTGTCTCCGCTCGATCTGCTTTTTGAATCCATTGAACGCAGAAAACCGGACAGCGTCGCTGTCCGGCAATATAAGGTTTTCAAATTAGCCGCGGGCAAAACCGCAAAATCGATCTTGGTGAGTACGGCTGTCCGTCTCGCGCCCTTTAATCTACCGCAGATTCAAGCCCTGACCGACCATGACGACATGGATCTCTACACGCTGGGCGAGAAAAAGGTCGCACTCTACGCTGTCATTCCCGACAACGACAACACGTTTGTGCGCCCGGATAGGGCACCTTGCAATGCAGAGAAATGGTACTGCCCCGCATGATAACGCGGGAGGCTGCCTGCCTGACCGAAAGGCGAAAGCTGACACGGGAACACAGCACGGCAGGAACGCGGTAAGTTGCCCAAAGGCAATCGGGCACGACTGAACCGCAAGGCCAAGTGGATATGAGGCTTAAGTTGGGTTTACTGAATGCAAGTTTCAAGTCCCTGTTGTGTCCAGGTGGGGGAAAGTGCCTGTAACCCCCAGCGCAGGTACGTTTACTACTTGAATGTTGGTAAACGGTTATCAGCAAACCTGCGCGACGAGCAGGAGAACCTGTTTTAACGAAACGAAAGCAGAGTCCGACAATCCACATTTACCAAGGCAAAGTGCTAACCGGGGATACCCTAAACAGGAATGCCGTGAAAGGGGGAAAGTTTGGCTATGGTTTAGAGCCTGAATATCCTGCATGGGTACGGAGCGCCCATAGTAGTCCGAGGACCCTGAATTGACAGGGATAGCCGTAAAAACGGAAGCGGTAACGCCGTCCACATGGCGAAGGGGCGCAGTCAATGCGTACTAAAATCGTAAATTGATTAGGGAGGAAAACCTCACGAATGAAACCAACAATGGAGATTTTAGCAAGAATCAGTCAGAACTCAAGCAAAAATAAAGAAGAAGTGTTCACCAGATTATACCGTTACCTTCTGCGTCCTGATATCTACTATGAGGCATACCGAAATTTGTACGCTAACAGTGGAGCGGCGACCAAGGGAGTAAATGAAGATACGGCGGATGGATTCAGCGAGGCAAAAATCAACCGTATCATCAAATCGCTGGAAACAGAAACCTATCAACCCAAGCCGGCCCGCCGCACCTATATCCAAAAAGCCAACGGGAAAATGCGTCCGCTGGGGATTCCCACCTTTACGGACAAGCTGGTACAGGAGGTGCTTCGACTGGTGCTGCAAGCTGTGTATGAGCCGGTTTTTCTAAATTGCTCACACGGATTTCGGCCAAACCGGAGCTGCCATACCGCATTAGCACAGGCCAAACAGGAGTTCTCCGGTGCAAGGTGGTTTATAGAGGGCGACATCAAGGGTTGCTTTGACCACATTGACCACACTGTTTTGGTGGGGCTGGTAAACCGAAAAATCAAGGATGCGCGGCTGATAAAGCTGCTGCACAAATTTCTGAAAGCCGGATACATGGAGGACTGGCGTTATCACATCACATATAGTGGAACGCCCCAGGGTGGGATTATCTCTCCTATTCTGGCCAATATCTATCTGCATGAGCTGGACAAATTTGTGATGGCGCTGAAGGCTGGTTTCGATGTCTATGAGGAGAAAAAGTACACACCTGAATACAATGCGCTACTCAGTAAAAAGAAAGTGGTACAACGGCAAATCAAAAAGGCTGAGGGCGAGGAGCGCCAGCGGCTTATTGAAAAATACAGGGAAATTCGCAAGCAAATTCTGACGACGCCCGCAAAATCCCATACCGACAAGAAAATCAAGTATATCCGCTATGCGGACGACTTTTTGATTGCGGTGAACGGGAGGCGGGAGGACTGTGTGGAAATCAAGCGAAAACTGGCTGAGTTTATCGGTGGGATGTTGAAGATGGAACTCAGCGAAGAAAAGACGCTCATTACCCACAGCAGCGAATATGCCCGATTCCTGGGATATGATGTCCGGATACGGCGGGATGGGAAAATAAGGCGTGTCGGAAAGTTGAAACAATCAAAGCGCACGCTGAACAATAAAGCGGAATTAGTTGTACCATTGGACGATAAAATCCATAAATTCATCTTCTCAAAAGGCGTTGCGATTCAAGAGGAAAACGGAAACCTGCGACCCGTCCACCGGGCGGAGCTGCTACACATGACGGATTTAGAAATTGTCTCCAGTTATAACAGCGAACTTAGGGGAATCTGCAATTACTACAACTTGGCAAGCAACTTTTATAGGCTGAGTTATTTGGCCTACTTGATGGAGTATAGCTGCCTGAGAACCCTTGCCAACAAACACAGAAGCTCTGTACCGAAAATCATCCGCAAATTTCAAGATGGACAGGGCCAGTGGGGTATCCCCTATGAAACAAAAAAAGGATGGAAATGGTGCTATTTTGCCAACTACGCCGATTGCAAGACAGTGAAGAATCCGACAGACATAGTTACGTCCGCAACCCAACAGCATAGACTTTCGGTGAATACAATCGAGAAACGATTAAAAGCGTGTGAATGTGAATTGTGCGGAACAACGGACAGTCCCTGCTTTGAGATTCACCATGTGAACAAACTCAAAAATCTGAAAGGGAAACTGCCTTGGGACGTCGCTATGATTGCAAAGCGGCGCAAAACTTTAGTGGTGTGCCATAATTGCCATGTCATGATTCACCACCAGTGAGTATCTGATTGAACAAGCAAAGACGGAGCCGTGTACAGCGAGAGTTGTAAGCACGGTTCTGAGGGGGGTCTGAGCAGACCTGCCGCCGCAATGCGGTAAGGCGGCTCTTTCCTACCCTACAATTTCCTTGTAAGTCTGCTTTACGCACAGGCGTTTCAAGCCCTCTATTACAGCGCAGACCAAATTCATCACGGCCCGCTGCCGCGCCACGTTCGCTTTGTGCTGGATGAGTTTGCAGCCATGCCGCTGCCAGGCTTCACCCGCGAGCTTGCAACCATGCGCTCGCGTTCCATCTCAGCAAGTGTTATCATTCAGAATATGGCACAGATCAAAGAATTGTATAAGGATAGCTGGGAGACAATTCCAGGTAACTGCGATACCATTTTGTATCTTGGCGGTAACGAGTCCAGTACGCACAAATATGTCTCCGAAATGCTTGGCAAAGCCACAATTGATACGAAAACGCACGGGCAGACGAAGGGCAAATCCGGTTCTTACTCAACCAATTTCCAGATGTCCGGGCGCGAGCTGCTGACACCGGACGAGGTGCGAAAGCTGGACAACCGCTATGCGCTGCTGTTCATCCGCGGCGCAAGTCCGGTCATGGATGAAAAGTACGATCTCATGCACCATCCAGCGATCTCACACAGTTCCCTCGGCGGCGCAGCGCCCTACATTCATCATGGAATCAAACCGGCTGTTTACACTGGCCGTCCGCTGCTTCGTGTGGGCAGCACAGAAAATTTGAATCCATTGAAGGAGGAATTTCATTGAAGAAACCTTTTGAATACAAAGCCAAACGGCTCTACTCGATCTGCGCCAGCATGTTTTTCATGCTGGCGGTTTTTGTTGTCCCGGCGTTCGCGGCAGACGGCGATCCGCTGGCGGTCGTCAACAATCTGAGCGACTTCATTTTCTCGCTCATTCGCGCGGTCGGCTTGATCCTGCTCGGCTTTGGCATTTTGCAGGTCGGTCTGTCTCTCAAGTCGCACGATCCGTCGCAGCGCGCAAACGGCATTCTGACCGTCGCGGGCGGCATCGTCATTACGTTCACCAAGGAAATCCTGACGCTGATCACCGGCTGATAAAAATATGGGGAGGGCGAAGCCGCTCTCCCCGATACAACTGGAGGTGATACCATCTCAAGTGGAAACTGGATCATAGATAACCTCAATTCCTCGCTGGAAACGTGGAACAGTAAGCTGTCTGAGATTTGGACGCTGTTGACCACCAGTCCGGAGAACTTCAAGGGCGGCGGGATCTGGAATGTAATCGTCGGGATCAATGATGCCTTAAAAGCAATCGCGTATGCGCTGTTGGTGCTGTTCTTTGTGATCGGCGTCATGAAAACCTGCGGCAGCTTTACGGAGCTGAAACGCCCGGAGGTGGCGTTCAAATGCTTCATCCGTTTTGTACTGGCACAGGCGGCGGTCACCTACGGCATGGAGCTGATGACGGCGCTGTTCTCGATTGCGCAGGGTGCGATCCAGACGATCATGGGTGCGTCCGGTCTTTCGGCAATGGAAGCATCCACACTGCCAGCCGAGATCGCAACGGCGATTGAAGATGTCGGACTGTTGGAGAGCATTCCTCTCTGGGCGGTGACACTGCTCGGTTCGCTGTTCATCTGGGTGCTGTCACTCGTTATGATTCTGACCGTCTATGGCCGCTTTTTTAAGCTCTATATGGCGACGGCGATTGCGCCAATCCCGCTGTCGAGCTTTGCAGGACAGCCCTCCAGCAGCATTGGCATGGCGTTCATCAAGAGCTACGCCGCCATCTGCTTGGAGGGCTGTGTCATTTTGCTTGCCTGCATTATTTTCTCACAATTCGCGTCCAGCCCGCCCGTCGTAACGGAAGGACTTGCCCCGGCAACGGTCGTCTGGAACTACATTGGCGAGCTGGTATTCAATATGTTGGTGCTCGTCGGCTCCATCAAAATGTCCGACCGCATCATCCGGGAATTGATGGGACTTGGATAAGAAACCCTCCATCCGTAGTTGGATGGAGGGTTCTGCATCTTATGATTTATTTATTATGCGCCGTGACGAAATTCAGCGTTGTTTTTTGTCAGCAGGTACAGACAATACTGGTTCATGCTGATACCCTCGCGTTTGGAGTTTTCCGCAAGTGCGCGGTGCAGCGACTTCGGAAGCCGCAGCTTGAACTGACCGGAATACTCGTCATCAGACGTAGGCTCCGGAATCTCATAGCCATCTTCCAGTGCGGCGGCCAGCCATTCGCGTTTGCAGTCCAGCGCGTTTTTCAGCGCCGCTTCCGCCGTCTCGCCGCTGGTCAGGCAGCCGCGCAGCTCCGGATACGAGGCTACAAAACCGCCTTCGTCCGTGTCCGGAACAAGCTCCAGACGATACGGAAGATTCATATAATACTCAATCGTCTTCACGATTTGACACCTCGCTTTCTACAACTTCTTTTACCATCATAACGTAGACTTTCTTGATCGGTTCGTGCATAGGGATCGTAATTGGCGCGCAGCCGCGCTTTCGGAACGTGCAATGACTGCTGCCGCCGTTTGGCTGGCGCATTTCATAGTCGTAGCTCTCCAGCACCTTGCGCAGCTCATCAAAACGAAGATCGCGCGATAATCCGCAGATTCTTGCCAATAGTTTATCCCATTTTGACACGGAACATCACCTCTGTCTCTCTGTACAGTCTTATTATAGCATGGTGTCATATATGATGTCAAATGAATTTCGCGTGAGTTTATTACGATCTGCCTGCAATTTTCCGCACCAGCGACACGGCCCACGAAATCAGCCCCAGGACAATGAGCGCATACCAGATCCCATTCGCCAGCGCGTAGTGACTGTAATACCACCCGGAGAACAGCGTTGGCACGAGCAGCGCATACAAAAGCGGCAGGCCAAGGTGCAGAAGCGATGCGGCGTGAAACAGTACAGATAGGAGCAGGCAGCCTGCCCCAAATATGATCATCAACATGGCACGACCTCCTTTAGAAAGTTTGTGCCATGTTAGCTTGGAACAAAGAAAAAATCAAGCCCCATTCCAGAAAAAACTGAAAAACAGGAGGGATTCATCATCGAAGTGAAAATCAACAAAGAGATCCAGCGGTATCAAGAGAGCATTCTGTTCGGCTTATCGCTGCGGCAGATGGTGTTCGCGCTGCTTGCCATCGGCGTGGCGGTCGGCGCATATTTTGGCTTGAAACCGCTCATCGGCGCGGCGGAGGTCGGCTGGGTGTGCATGCTGGCTGCATTTCCGTTTGCCATGTGCGGCTTTTTTACCTACAACGGCATGCCCGCAGAGCGCTTCCTGCTGGCGGTCATCCGGTCAGAAATTCTCTGCCCACGAACGCTTGCATACCATCCGCAGAATCTGTACGCAGAGCTTTTATTGGACAACGCTACAATGCGGGAGGTGCTGACGCTTGATTAAAACCCTCAACAACACCATCAAGCAGGATCGCACAGCTTACAAGATCCCGCGCAGCGTGCAGGACGTCATTCACATCCAGCGGATCTTCGCGGATGGGATTTTTCAGTTCGGCACGAAATATTCCAGAACGCTGCGCTTTTCGGACATCAACTATGCCATTGCCTCGAAAGAGGACAAAACGGCGATGTTCCTCGGCTACAGTGAACTGCTGAACGCTTTGGACAGCGGCTCGACCACCAAGCTCACGATCTGCAACAAGCAGGTCAACCGACAAGCGTTTGAAGATACCGTCCTGCTTCCGCAGCGCGGCGACAGCCTCGACGGTTTTGTGGACGAGTTCAACGGGATGCTGGAAGACAAAATCTCCGGCAGCTCCGCCAGCGTGGAACAGGAGCGGTTCATCACGGTTTCCGTTCACAAAAAGAATGTAGACGAAGCGCGCACATTCTTTTCTCGCGTGACGGGCGAGGTTTCCTCCAAGCTCTCGCGTCTCAACTCGTCCTCCAACGAGCTGGACGCAGCCGAACGGCTGGATGTGCTGCGCGGCTTCTTTAGACCAGAAGAAGCGGCACTGTCGTTCGACCTGCAAACAGCCATGAAGCGCGGGCATAATCTCAAGGACACGATCTGCCCAGACAGCTTGGAGTTTCATCGTGACTACTTCAAAATGGGAAGTCATTATGGTCGCGTCCTGTTCCTCAAGGACTACGCCAGCTACATCAAGGACAGCATGATTCTGGAACTGACCGATCTCAACCGGCGCATGATGCTCTCCATTGACATGATCCCCGTGCCGACGGACGAAGCGGTGCGCGAGGTGGAGAATAAACTGCTCGGTGTGGAGACGAACGTCACCAACTGGCAGCGGCGGCAGAACAGCAACCAGAACTTTTCTGCCGTTGTGCCGTATGACTTGGAGCAGCAACGCAAGGAAACCCGTGAGATGCTGGACGACCTCACGACCCGCGACCAGCGGATGCTGTTCGCCGTGGTCACGCTCGTGCATCTGGCGGACAGCAAAGAGGAGCTGGACAGCGACACCGAAACGCTCCAATCTATTGCGCGCAAGCACCTGTGCCAACTGGCGAAACTGAGCTTTCAGCAGCAGGACGGCTTGATCACTGCGCTGCCGCTCGGTTTGCGGCGCATTGACGCGCTGCGGACACTCACGACAGAAGCCCTCGCTGTGCTTATGCCGTTCAAGGCGCAGGAAATTCGGCACCGACACGGCATCTACTACGGGCAGAACGCGATCTCCAAGAATCTCATCCTTGCCGACCGAAAAGAACTGCTCAACGGCAACGGCTTCATCCTCGGCGTCTCCGGTTCCGGTAAATCCTTTGCGGCCAAGCGGGAAATCACGGAGATCGTACTGTCCACGAACGACGACATTATCATCATTGACCCCGAAGCCGAGTACCGACCGCTGGTCGAAGGCTTGGGCGGCGAGGTCATTGAAATCTCGGCGACGTCACCCAATCATATCAATGCACTTGACATGGAGTCCGGCTATAACGACGGCGACAATTCTGTCGTGCTGAAATCCGAATTCTTACTGTCCCTCTGCGAGCAGCTCGTGGGCGCGGGCAAACTGTCTGCCAAGGAGAAATCCATTATTGACAGGTGTACCGCGCAGGTCTACCGCGAGTTCATCCGCAATGGCTATCTCGGAGTTGTGCCGACATTACAAGACTTCCATGCCGCGCTCTTGGAGCAGCCGGAACCGGAAGCGCGGGACGTTGCGCTATCTCTGGAGCTGTTCACGGAAGGCAGCTTGAATACGTTTGCCAAGTACACGAACGTGGATACCAATTCCCGCATTCTCTGCTACGACATCCGTGACCTTGGCAAGCAGCTCCTGCCGGTCGGCATGCTGGTTGTGCTGGACAGCGTGTTTAATCGCATCATCCGCAACCGCAAGCTTGGCAAGAATACATGGCTTTATATTGATGAAATCTATTTGCTGTTCCAGCACGAGTACAGCGCCAATTTCCTGTTCACGCTCTGGAAGCGGATGCGCAAATATGGGGCCTGCGGCACGGGCTTGACGCAGAATGTCGACGACCTGCTGCAATCTCACACGGCGAGAACCATGCTTGCAAACAGCGAATTCCTGCTCATGCTTAATCAGGCAAGTACGGACCGGATCGAGCTGGCGAGGCTGCTCAATATTTCGGACAATCAGCTCTCGTACATTTCAGGCGTAGATTTTGGACATGTACTTCTCAAGTGCGGCAGCACCATCGTGCCTTTCGTGGATCATTTTCCGAAAAACGGCAGGCTGTATCAGCTGATGACAACGAAGATGTCTGAACGGGTGGAGCAGGCGTCGTAATGCGAGAGGTCAAAGAAAAAAGGTTGCTGAAGGAGCGCGCCGTCGAAACGCTCAAATCTACACCGCAGGCAGCGTTCCGCCGCGGCACAGATGCTTCCTTTCAGCAGCTTCGGCAGGAGCTGCGCGACGCAGCACAGGATGGGCAGCCGGAGGATCGCTACGAGAGCGGCAAGATCACGGATACCGCTGACCATGCCGTGAAGGAAGCCCGCCATCTGGTAGAAAAGGCAGCCCACAAGCTGCCGAAAACAAAATCCGAACCGCAGCGGGAAGTCAGGACGGAGTCTGTTCCTTACCACGAACGTCCGCAGCCCCAGCATTCTACTACGAAACCGAGGGAATATCCACTGCAAAGCCAACCACAGGGAAATCAGTCTGTGCGCGAATCGGCTTCTCCAATCAGGGAGAAGCCGGTTTCTCCAGTAAACGTCCAACAGCCCAAAACGCGAGAATATACGCCAGATGTGAAAGCATCAGTGTCCCCGTCTCAGCATTCAACTCCGAGGATTCATGAAAACGCAAAGGCTGTTTCTACGGAAACGACACCATCGCTAACGGAGCGTTCTGTCCGAGAGGCGGTTTCTCCAGTTAAGGAGAAGCCTGTTCCTCCCGTAAATATCCCACAGCCAAAGATGCGGGAGTATACACCGACTGCTGACGCACCTGTACAGCAGCCCCGACATCCAACTTCGGAGATTCATGAAAAGCCGCAAACTGTTCACCAATCGCAAAAAAATCGGTCTGTGCGTGAACTGGAAACATCAGTAAGAGAAAAGCCTGCTGGGAAAGCAAGGCCGGCAAAGCAACGGTCGCTTGGACAAGTCCCTGCCAGTACGGAACTGTCTGCACCTGCGACAACGCCGACGACACCGCCAGCGGCACCGTCATCAGTACGGACTTTGTCAAAAGAAAAAACACCCTTTTCTTCTCTGCGAGAAATTCCTGCTGTACTAAAAACGGATACCACACAGTTCGCGCTTCCTGCAATCAAGACGAAAGAGTACGTCCGAAAGAAACGAAAAAAACAACATCTTCTCAAGGAAGAAGCGAGCGGTATTGAAGATATGCTCACAGATTCCGAAACATTTTCGCCGGTCATCCGTACACGGGAAACTGTTCGTGAACAGCAAAAACTCCACGTTTCCCATAGTGCGGAGCAGGAGCAGCCAGCTCTGCCGCAGATCCGAACGCGGCAGCCGCAGACAGCTTCCATGCCCGCCGATATAGAACCCACGAAGCCGGAAGTTCCACAGCCACCGCTTCCGGACATCAAGAGCAAGCAAAAGTACATTGCAGCGCAACAACCGACACAGGTAACGCCCGTGCAGGCAAACCCACAGCAGGCAGTGCGGCAAACTGGAATGAAAGCCGCTCACGGCGAACCGAAATTATGTCAACCTACATTAGCGAATGAAACAGTCACTATGCCAGCGAGCAGGAATGTCGCTCCTGCAAAACCAGTGCGTGTTCAGAAGCAGGTGCGTCCGGCTGTTGTGAGAAAGCAAAAAATCAAAACGGCCCCGAAAGCGAAAATCAAGTCTGCCATACCTGCCGCAAAAGCCTTGCCCAGCAAAGCGTCGGCAACTGCTCCCAAACAGGCTGCAACTATCATTCGCAAAGGGCAGTTGCTTCGGGATACGGCGATCAAAACGGCAAAAGTCGCAAAGGAAGCCGGAAAGAAGGTTCTGCGGGCAATCGCGGCAGCGGCAGAAAAGCTGGTCGCAGCTATCGGCGCAGGCGGCGCGGCTGCTATTTCCGTTGTTGTGGTGATCCTGCTCGTTGGGATGCTGTTTGCCTCGCCGCTCGGTATCCTGTTCGCCGGTGAAGACACAGGCACGGAGATCAAGATCCCGGACGCGGTTGCGACGCTGAACGGCGAGTTTACCGATGAGATCTACCGTATCATGGAGGATCATCCATACGACGAGCTGGATATGCAGGAGGGCATGGAAGCGGCCATGCTGCAAAACTGGCGGAATGTGCTGGCTGTGTACGCGGTCAAGGTCTCGACCGACGAAGAACACGGCTTGGACGTTATGACAATGGACGAAGAAAAACTCCAGCTCCTGCGGGAATTTTTTTTCGATGCCAACAAGCTCAAATACGAATTGACGACCAGAACCGTAGACGGTGAGCAGATCACAACGCTGCATATCTCCGCACAGATCAAGGATGCCATGCAAATGGCAGATGAGTACGGCTTCACCGCCCAGCAGCGGGAAATGCTCGAAGAATTACTGAAGCCGGACTACGACGACATTTTCCTGTCCCTGATCGGCAATTACCAGCCGGATGGTACGCCCATCGGCCCCGTCGACATTTCGGACATCCAAGGCACGCTGCCAGATGATCTTGACCCGCTGCGAGAATCCATTGTCCTGACAGCATATCAGCTTCTTGGAAAGGTGACGTATTTCTGGGGCGGCAAAAGCCTCGTTCTCGGCTGGGACAGCCGCTGGGGAACGCCGACGACGGTCACTGCACCGGGCAGCGGTTCGACCGGCAAGGTGCTGCCGTTCGGACTGGACTGCTCCGGCTTTGTGGACTGGACATTCTATAACGCCACGAATGGCGCGTATCTGCCCGGACGCGGCGGTGGCGCAGCCTCGCAGCATGGGTATTGCACCAATGTCTCATGGTCAGACGCGCTGCCCGGCGATCTCGTCTTTTACGCGGATGACAGCCACGTCGGGATCGTCTGCGGCTACGACAGCGTGGGCAATCTCCTCGTCATTCACTGCTCCGGCGGGCAGAATGGCGTGGTCGTGACCGGGCGCGAGGGCTTTGCCGTCGCAGCCAGACCGGATTTGTTTACGGATTAGTCCAATTTGCTTCGTTTGTGCGGCATTCTTTGTTGGCTCTGGTGAATAGCTTTCTTTCCTTTTTCCTGCGATACTTGGCGTACCAAAGCGAAAGGAGACTGTAATGGAAACACGAAAAAACCTATGCGCCATGCTACCGGTCGCACTCCATACCAGAGTCCGGCAGGAGCAGGAAAAAGCCGGGATGACCCTCGGTGAGTATGTGGAAGCCATGATCACGGAATATTACGACTGGAAGGACGGAAAAATCATGACCGGAGAAATGAGAACCTTAGCCGCGCAGATCCCCGCAGAACTCTTTGACCGACTTGACTGCTACCTCAAGGAGCGCGGCATCAAGAAGAAGGACTTCTTAGTTGACATCATCACCCGCGCGCTGGAAGAAGCCGAAGCCGCCGAACCGGTTACAGAAGCATCGCCCCAGGACGAGCTGGAGGAACAGCCGGAAGCGGACGAAACCTGAACCAAAATCAAGCCCCCGTAGGTCAACTCCTGTGGGGGTAAACCTTTGTTGCAAGCTGTCAGCCGACACGCGCCCGCGTGTCGGCTTTTCTGCGTCCCGGTGGGGACGCTGCACTGGAAATCATAAAAACCGCGCGTTGGAGCGCGTGTGACGAGGTACGAATGCGATGCACCGGTATGCCCGTATGTCAAAACAGGATTGAATGCAAGCAATCAACGGAAGCGAGGTTGCGCTTACATTTTAGGACAAACCTCCGCTGCGGGGAAGCACGGCATTATTCGGATACGCCCTCGGCGGTAGCTGCCTCAGGTGAAGTGTCAACATCAGAAAGCAAGCTGCACAGACCAGCGGTTCCCTGCATATGCAGCTTATTCATTGACAAGCGCTGCGAAATGTTCTTTTTCTTCCCATTGTACTCAAGCAGCATGGCCTCGGCATATCCCATAGAACCGGGGCAGCGCTCCTTCGACATTCGCACAAGCTGCTTGATTGAGAGTGCGCCGACCCTTTCTTTGAATACTTCATCGTTCAACTGGTCGCCAAACGTATAAACCAGACGTGTGATTCCGTTCAGAATATTTGCAGAGAATGAGTTTTCATCGCCTTCCCATGTTCCGGCACAGAGCCGAAGAACGCGGCTGAGCATATGATAGCCGTGGGTTTGATAAATCTGTTCGAGCGTTGATACAGCGCAAATTACGCAGGGAGCCTTTCTGGTTCCGAGAGAAAGTCCGTATGACTCTAAAAGATCTCTGATAATAAGCTGATCGTCATTTCCAGCCTCAAGGTTTGCGGTGAACACCTCATAAGGACTCAGACGTTTTACAAACTTCTGCTGATTTGCGAAAATGTCGGCCTCATGCTCATAAACGAGTTCATCGTATATCATGCACCATACTGGCGTATCGCGGGAACCGGAAACCAGAGCAACGATTTCAATTGTGTGCTGCCCGTTAAAAACATAATTGACGCCGTCTCTGCGGCTGACCTTCACCGGATTGATCTGATATGGATCAAAGTTTGCGGCGGCATTTGCAATATGAGCCTTTGAGAGATTTCGTTGGTACTTCTGGTTGGAAACGAGATTCTTGATTGGGATCTTTTCAAAGTGGACGTTTGGTACGAAAACGCTATGGTCTTCCATGTCATTCTTCCTCTAGTATCTGCAGCATTTCACAAGCCTTATCGACCAGAACGTGCAGTTCTCGGACGAGCGCGGAACGTGCAGCAGACGAAATAATGGACAGGTCTGTTTTGGTCTGGATGCGGTGAATGGAACCCGTCCATGAAGGAATGGTCAAGGTAAGGCCAGTGATGTCTGCGTCCGGGTCAAACACCGGCATATCCTTGATCGATTGGCTTGCACCGCTTAGCGGCTGTTCTAATGTACGGTTGATTGCAGTCCTTGTTTTCTTGAATTGAACAAATGGCTGCTGCTGCATTCTTCGGATCTTCCGATCAACCTTTCGCATTTCAGCCGGTTCCAGTTTTGAAAGGGCAACAATGTTTTTGTGGGACACTTTATATTGGCCGGAGAGTATCTTCGAACCAAGCGCGGGTTCTGCATCTGCAATTTTATCAACGGCTCTCGAAAAAACTGCGTACTTTTCTACAGTCCCGGCCGAAATGCAGTTCTCATCTGCGATTCTATCTGCAGTTCGATGGCGCGAAGTGTCTGGACTGTCCTGCTTGTCGGGACGCGGGGACACAGGCAGAGAATACTGATTAAGCCCGCTTGGATTTTTGATCTTGGATACAAACTTTTCAGAGTCATATTGCTTGCCAATCAGATATTTTCTGGTTCCCTCCGAAAGGTTCCGACGGCCAAGCTGATTCGCACAGATCCATGCGATGGCTTCTTCGCGGCAATAAAAGTCTACCTCCGTCACAGAAAAGGGAATACGGTGCCGCATACAGATCTCATAGCGATTGTGGCCGTCGACCAGCGTCCCGCGCCAGACAACGAGCGGGTCGCGGCAGCCATCGGCCAGGAGATTTTCTTCAAGCTGCAGGTATTCTGTCCGCTGCAGCGGGGGAATCAGATTTTTGAACTGGGGATCAATGATGAGCGATTTCGGCATCTTCATAATGATACGAACTCCTGCTTATCTACCCGCTGTAATGTTTCAAGCGGAAACACCGCGACGCGCTTCGAGGAAATGACACTTCCATGCAGACGATAAGCACACCCGTCTTCAAGCTCTGGTGCAAGCACACGAAGACGCTGTACAAATAATCGGCTGTATAGCTCGTATGATCTTTCGGACTGCATCCGGGAAGCGACAATACGATGCCCCTGTTTGCCGGGTGTCCCTTTTTCAACAGGCTGTATGGCAACCAGCTTTGCTTCCGGGTTTACGAGCAGCTGGATCTGGCTAGGAGATCCAAGCTGACGGAAAAGCGCCTTATGAATCCGAATCCCATATTTCTTTGTGTCGACAGCCAATGTTACCTCACTGCAAGCATGCTGGGCCATTTTACATTTCCTCCATTGTTAACTGCTGAGGCAGTTCCTGCGATTTGTCCGGCAATGCGATCTGTACCTTTTGGGACGATTCTTTGATGGAGTAGACTGCATATCCATCAAAGATATTAACCTGCATGGATTGCTGATGCTCCTTATACGGAAGACCAAATTGATCTTGCCATCCGGAAGGAAAGACCGGCGTTCGTGCAGTCTGCGGCTTCGCTCCTTCGGGAAGGGCTCGCTGATAAACTTCCGTTGCGGTCAGATCGAACGCAATCATATATTCGCCATTTGCGTGAATCAACCGGCCAAGCAATTTGTATCGATAGTCCGGGTTCCAGTCCATCAGTGAAAACATTTTTGCAAAAAACAGCTTACAGGTTATTTGCCGCGGTGAACGCTTCTTCTTTGATATTCCGCACCACGCAAAGCTGTCTCTCGCGTTTTCAACGCAGGGACGCAATGCCATGATTTTAGTTTCCTGATTTACGAGAACCTGAACAAAGGAGGCCTCCGGGAACTTGTTCAGGCAAGCGCAATTTACATAGAACTTGTAATTGTTGAAGGTCACAGACGGCTCATGCAAGTGCGCAAAGAATTCTCTGCGGACGACTTGAAAACCCTCGAAATCAAAATCCGTACCCATGTCAACAACTTCGTCATTTGTGCTTAGAGACGGGACATCAGAGAAATCGTTCATGGGTACAGATGCGCTGTCTTCGGTTGGAGCAAGAATATCTGCGTGCCGGATATCATTCCATGTTTCCATTGCGGTCCTCCTGCGGCATTGTACCACCCAGTTCTTTCATAATATATTGTCTCAATTCGTCAAAATCCGTGACGTGAAGTTTTTTGCCGGTTTCAAAGAGCTGCCCCTGAAGATTGAGTGACCAGTTTGATCTGGTCATATGTTCCAGAGCAGAAAGGGAACATTCGTGCAGATAGAATTCTTTTCCGAACGTGCCGACCCACTGTTCAGGGATTGCCCGGACGTGTTTTCCGAGCGTAGAAAGGGGATGGATCGTTTCTTCGTTTGCGCTTGCCGCTCTCACAGAAAGCTCCTGTGACCGGATAAAGGTTTCGGAATCAGCGACATCGAAAATATAGACAAGCTGCCCGGCATCTTCACAGAGAATTCCGTTTATACGATATTTGCACGCGGTATTCCAGCCAAACAGGTGAAAGATTGTGTCGCTGAATGCAGCGGCTGATATTTCGCGCGGCTGCGGTTTTCCGCTATAGTTTGATGAAATTATGACACCGCTTCGGTTGGACGAATCCGTGGGTCGAACGGCAAACTTCATTTCAAGCGGATTGATCAGCAATTCGACATATCGCTTTGCACCGAAATGCCGGACGCACGCAGCACTGAACTTTACCTTTTTATCCGCGAACGTCACAAACGGCTGACTATGTGTGCCTAAAAACTCTGTTCTGGTTATTTCAAAGCCGCGCAGATCAAAATCGCCCGCATTAACCGCAAAGGTTGCGTCTGCCGGGATCTGTGAAGGCGCACCGGCTGTGGGAATGTCCGTATACGCGCTTCTGGACGCACTCAGATAGTCGCCCTCTTTGAAGCCGGACCACCTTGGATTGATGGAAACAAAGCCTTTCAGCAAACCGTCATGAATGACCCGGAGCTCCGGCAGAATGGACTTGTTGCCGTATTTGGCATTGTCCAGCATTCGCTGAACTGCATTGAAATCATCACGGCGTATAATGGCGTCATGATGGTTATAGTAGCGGCTTTGTGGTTTCTCTCCGCGATTTTTCAGCGTCCGGTGCGTTCGATAGTTTTCTGTGACGGTTTTTCTTGTAAGAACGTCCCCGCAGTGCCGCTCGTTGCGAAGGATCGATACGATGCCGCTGGATGACCAGCATGATTTTCCGAAATATGTGCTGCGCGCCTGATTGGTAAGGGTATCGGCAATCTGCTGGGCAGAGTAACCGTAGAGGTACATATAGAAAATAAGTTTAACAGTAGGTGCTTCATCCGGATTGATTTGAAGATGGCCGTCTTCGTCGTGGGTATATCCAAACAGCTTCGGCGTAAGCGGGACTCCGTGGTCAAGCCGCATACGCAGGGATGTTTCCATACTTCTGCTGCGGGTGTGCGATTCTTCCTCAGCCATTGTTGCCTGAAAGGTAAGCGCCATCTGTGAATCATCGTTCAGGGAAAAAATCGCTTCCGATTCAAAGAAAACGCCAACGGGAGGCCGCCTCTCGGCCAGTGAACGAACGGTTCCGATGAAATCTTCTACGTTGCGTGCAAAGCGTGAAACACTCTTTGTGACGATCATGTCAATTTTACCGGCCTTGCAGTCTGCAATCATCCGATTGAATTCATCCCGATGCTTCAGAGAAGTGCCGCTGATCCCTTCGTCGGCGTAGATGTTCACAAGCGTCCAGTTGGGGTGGCGTGTAACAAACTCCTCGTAATACTTCTTTTGCAGCTCATAGGATGTCGTTTGCCGGACATCATCCGTTGAGACACGAACATAAATAGCAACCCGCTGGTTTACGTCATTGTCATAGTAATCAGCCTGCTTTTTTGCAGGGATATATTCATAGTTTTCGGGATCGATCACCACATTGTATCGCTGCTTGATCTGTTCCTTTTGCCGCTCCTTGCGTCGTCTGGCTTCCGAATTATGCATCTGAATGTTCTCCTGCTAAAAGAAGACTTTCCTCGGAAATATTGTCCGGGAGGACTGACCAATGATCGGGGAACATGCCCCAATCGTGCAGGGTATCCTGATAGCAGGAAGCCATCGTAAAAATATCTTCGGATACAAAATAGATGCCAACTGGTTTCGCCAACGCTGCGAGGATTCTTGCAAGAAATGTGATCTCGTAGTCCTTTTTGGAAACGTTGGATACCTTCTGTGTGATGATTAAATTGACTTTGCCGCGGAAGCAATCCTGTAAGAGTCTGCACCATTCCGGTGCGCTTTCCATGTTCGGTGCGGTGGCTCCTTCGTCTATGTAAAAATCAATAAGCTCCCAATTTGGGCAGAGAGCCATGGTGTCCTGATACTGTTTCACATGGTAGTCCAGATAGTCTACATGCTTCGTCTGGTTGAAGTAACGGATATAGATTCCGACCTTGTAATGCTGCTGGGGATTTGGACGTTCTCCCCGAAGATTGCTGAGCAATGTCCTGCACGGGGAGCGTAATAGGGGTTGCATAGATTGATCTGCTGAATTGTGAGACAGACTCTGTGCTGCTGAAGATGCTTGGCTGTCAGATTCAGATGCTGCTGTTTTCAGAAGCGAATCCTGCGCTGCTTGATCCTGCATATCGGACATTTCATATCCCTCGCAACAATAAAATTATTTGATTGTATTTTAGCCCGCGCGAATGCAAAAAGAAATAAACTGAGAGTGAAGATATCCACTCCCAGTGAAGGTACAGAAAAATCGGGCTTTTACAACTGAAGTTTTTATGTGATACTGAAACGATAGAAAGGCAGAATCGGCTGATTTTCTCGATCATTATAATACTTCCGACTTTTTTAAGGAGGTATTATTTATGGCATTCAACACAGAGGCATTGGGAAGGCGTATCGGAGAGATCAGAAGGCGACGGGGCCTTTCCCAGATGGCGTTGGCAGAACAGATTGAAAAAGCGCCTACATTCATCAGCAGCATTGAAACCGGGCAGCGGGGCATGAGCATCGAAACGTTCGTATCCATTGCCAACGCGCTGAACGTATCAGCGGATGCGCTTTTGATAGACAGCATTGAGAATACGGAGCGAATCTCCGGTTCCTTCTTTGCCGCCGCTGCTTTTGACTGCAATGAATTTGAGCGGCGCGTTCTGCTGGAACTGCTGATTGCATCGAAAGAAGCGATACGGAAAAACAAGCGCTTCTTGCGATATGAGGACGTGAAATGAAAATAATTCCAGCAAACTATATTTTCCGCAAAAGTGATTACATTTTCATAAGAGGCGCGACTTTTGAACGCAAATCCTGTATAATACGAAACAGATTAACTTATGGGCAGGAGAGCTTATGATTTTTTACATCGCAGATATGCACTTCTGGCATGAGAATGTGCTGCGGTTTGACGACCGGCCGTTTTCGGAAATCGGGCAGATGGACGAAACGCTCATCCAGAACTGGAATGCTCGCGTCGCAGACGATGATACCGTCTATGTTCTAGGAGACGCTTTCTGGAAAAGCGAAGAAAGCAGCGTGAAGATCCTGCAGCAACTGAACGGACACAAGCATTTGATTCAAGGCAATCATGACCGGGTCAAGGGCAAGCTTCGTCTTTATTGGGAAAGCATTGCGCAGTACGCAGAAATCAATGACGAAAACCGCTTGGTCATTCTGAGCCATTACCCAATGCTGTTTTATAAAAGCCAGCACCACGGAGCGGCGATGTTGTACGGGCATGTGCATAATTCGAGAGAGTGGCAGCTCGTGGAGAAATGGAAACGTGAGCAGTGGGCGCTGGGAATCCCTTGTCGGCTTATAAATGTCGGCTGTATGCTGGACTATATGCACTACACGCCGCGTACACTGACAGAACTGCTGACAGCCGAAGCAATGCCGGATATGGATTTGCTTGCGCGAATTGAGGAAAGCGCTGCCCAATACGAAAGTGCAAAGACACGGGTTTATGAACTGTGCAAACAGGCTGTAGATGAGGTTTTAACCGGACAGCTTACCGATGAAGCGCAGATCGACCGGCTGCTGGACAGGGTAATTGAGTTCGGCGACGACGCCCGTTTCCGTGAATTGTCCAAACAGCTTTGCCGCCACATCTATTATCATTACCCAAAACTGATTGGCGGTTTTCCCAGTATGTTTCGAGCGCTATTCGAGGAAATGGAAACCTGAAACAAAACGAGAGCCAGATAACACAGCACCCCGAAAAAGCAGTTATCAGCCGACACGCACCCGCGTGTCGGCTCTTCTGCGTCCGGCTGGACGCTGCACCCAGAGACACCAAAACCGCGCGTTGGCGCGTGTAACGCGAAAGGAGACACTATGGAGAAAAGAATCTATCAATCCCTGCGGGAGCTTCCACTTATGCTGAGCATGATGGATGTTGCATCCGTGCTCGGTATTTCCAAGGCAGGAGCCTATACCCTTGCCCATAGCAGAGATTTTCCTGCGTTCCGAGTTGGGCGCAGGATCGTCATTTCACAGGAAAAATTTCTGGACTGGCTGGAAAAGCAGGCCGCGGAAAGTTCTCTCACTTAGGACTAGCTATTTCGCTGTCTTTGTGATATTCGTTTGAGCTGCCAGAAAGGAGGAACGCAAATGGCAAAAAAGAGAGTCAATGGCGAAGGAACCATTGGAAAGCGAAAAGATGGTCGCTGGGAAGCGCGCTACATTGCAGGTCGTGACCCAGAGACGGGAAAACAGATTCGAAAAAGCATTCTCGGCAAAACACAGGCTGAGGTTCGCACCAAACTGAAAGAAGCACTGGCAGAAGCAACCGAGATCGATGTGGTCAAATCCGGCGAATATAACGTGGCAGGTTGGGTGCAGGCTTGGTACTCGCTGTATGCGCAGCCAAACGTGCGCGAAACGACCGCGCGCTACTACAAGGGTTATATCGATCACCATGTCCTCCCGCGTCTGGGCGATATTCCGTTAAACAAGCTGACGTCGCTGGACATTCAGCAGTTCTATAAAGATCTGTTGGAAAACGGCAGAATTCGTGAGGATACAAAAGCCAAAAAACCGGGGCTCAGTAGCACGACTGTGCATGGCATCCATGTCATGCTGAAATCTGCGTTGAAGCGAGCCGTGCAGGAGCGCTTAATCCCGTTCAATCCGGCGGAATTCTGTATCCCGCCCAAGATCACGAAACCGGAACTGCAGGTGATCCCGTCGGAGCGGTATCAGTCCTACTTGACAGCCGCCGAACAGCGCGGTGTCCTGCCGATGTTTTATCTGGAGCTGGCTACGGGACTTCGGAAAGGGGAAATCGCGGCGCTGCTCTGGTCGGATTACGACGCGCAGACGCAGACCATTCATGTAACAAAACAGTATCTTTTCTACAATGGTCAGGGCACTGTGTCCCCGCCCAAATCAAGCACCTCTGTCCGCTACGTTTCCATCCCGGAGGAAGCTGCAAAGCTGCTGGAGCAGGAGCATGAAAAGCACCCGAAAAATCCCTACATGTTTCCTTCCCCGGTAACCGGTGAAATGTATCACCCGGATGCCATCGTGAAGATCCACCGGAAGATCTGCAAGGACATTGGCTTGGAGCACGTCAGATTTCATGACCTGAGACATAGTTTCGCCACGACCGCGCTACAATGCGGCGTGGACGTGAAAACAGTCTCCACGATGCTCGGCCACAGCAGCGCGGGCTTCACGCTGAACGTCTACACGCACTCGACCAGCCGAATGCAGCAGGAAGCGGCTAGAACCGTCGGAAAGGTCATGCCAAAGATGCTCGAGCGTTGAAAACCGCAATAATAAACTCCCGGCTGCCTGAAAAAAGCAGCCGGGATTCTCGTTTTCATCTCATTTTGTCCAACCAGGCACGTTTCGTCCCATCGCCGTTGGCGTCAGGGTTGGCGTCAATGTCGCTGAGTGGAGGACATCAGGCCAAGTTGCCTTGACCTTACGGTGCGGACGACAGCCGCGTGAAACGAAGAAAAATCAAGCCTGCCTGCGCAAAAACACGCCGCGTCGGCAGCCTCGGTTCTTCTTCAAAAAGTTCGGATAAAGCAAAAATCCGCACTTTTCAGTGCGGATTTTGGTGGACCTGGGCAGAGCTTAAACGAACAGCGCCCGTTTCGATATTTTCTACATTGTCGATAACCGATGGATCCAGCGGGATCTCAACCGTGTTTTTACTTTCTGCGTAGTTGAATACGACCTTCATGTAGTCCTGACCGTCCGGGTTGTCGTAGACATAGACTGCGATCAAGAAAGTGTCGAACAACTCCGCTTGGTATTTCTTATCGTGGACATCTCCGGCTTGCAACTTTTTCAGCCACCCTACAAGCTGATCTCTGTTGACAGGAATGACGTCAGCTTTTGCCATTGTGATTTTCCGATCAATGTCCGACTGTTCCTTTTCCAGCTCCATGAGACGGGCTTTTGTGGTAGGCGTGATGATGCCCTGCTCTATCGCCGCCATGAGATTTTTGATACTGCGCTGCGTGTCCTTCAGCTGATCCTCCAAAAGCCCGATCCCGCTTGCGCTTTCCTGATGCTGGCTATACTCGACCACGCTGTCGGCAATCCAGTTGATCGTATCATCATCCAGTGTGCGGCGTTTGATTGCCTTTGCCACCTGAAGCTCGATGTCGTCCCGTCGCAGGTTTTTCTTCTCGCAGGTTTTTTCCGCGCGGCGCTTCTGGCAGACGTAGTAGTAATGCAGGTTGCCGGAGTGACTGGTGCCGGAGATGCCGGTCATTGGACTTTTGCAGTGTCCGCAGAACAGCTTGCCGGTAAGCAGATAGTCACCATTGACGCGGTGACGCCCTTGCGGATTCTTCTTCGTGGTGATCACCTCCTGGACCTTGAAGTAAAGCTCGTCGCTGATAATCCTCGGGATGCCGCCCTCTTTGCGGACATCGCCGTAGATATAGATGCCGCGATACCGTTCGTTGGAAAGGATCTTCTGAAAGCTCGACCGCCCCCACGGGCGACCGTACGAGGTCTTGATTCCACGGGCATTCAGGCTGGCCATGATATCAACGAAAGCCTCACCGCAGGAAACGCGAGTGAATATCTCCCGGATAACCGCAGCCTTCGGCTCGTCGATGGCATAGTGCAGTGTTTCGTCCGCTTTATAGCCGTAGGGCAGATGGCCGTTCGCCACCATGCAATTCGCGGCGTTGTCATATAGGCCGCGCTTGATGTCCTCGGCCATGTTCTCGGAATAGAACTGGTTGACATTCATCATCGAGCGGGCGGCGAAGCGTCCAGCCGCAGTATCGTCGAAATCCTCCTCCACATAGAGAACACGAACGCCAAGATCCTGAAGCCGAGCTTCGTTGATCAGAGCCTCCAGCATATTGCGCCCCATGCGGTTAGACTTCCACGCGATTACATAGCGGAACTTCCCTTTTGCAGCGTCAGTCATCATGCGCTGGAAGTCACGGCGCTTGTCGGTGCGGCCAGAAACGGCGCGGTCGGCATAGGTGTCAATGATCCTGATGCCATACTCCGCCGCCAGCTCGTAGCCCTTTTCAAACTGCTGCTCTACGGAAATGTCCTTCTGGTTGTGGCTGCTGTACCGGCCATAGAGAACGCCCGGCTCTTCGATTTCCAGCTTCTTGCCCCGCTTCGGTTTCGCCGGGTGCTTTGCGGGTTTTCTCGGCAACAGCGCCACCCCCTTCTAACGATAGATTTGCAGTAGTAGATATTCAGAATCAGAAACAGATTACAGATACAGTCTCAGATACAGATACAGGTACAGAGACAGTGCGCGCACGATCGCGCGCACACGCACGCGCGCACGCGAGGTATCGGTACGGTATGGATACGGTATAGATACCCTATCCATAGGGTATCGGAATATGGACTTAAATTAAGCGGACAGCTGTCCCGGTCGCGCAGATATTCATACCGAAAGGTGTGTAGCTTACCCCGACAACGGCATCCGCGCCAAGAGATGCCGCTTGTTGCAACAGGATTTCCGTCGCTCCATCGACACCAGCCTGCCAGCCGCGCTGCACACCCTTGTTCCCGCCGGGCATGACCATGACTTGCGCCGCCGATACGATGCCGAGATATTCGGAGACCGTGCGTCCTTCGACAGATAGTGTGGTCGTGATGATCATAAAATTACCTCCAATTTCCCATCATACAGCAACAAAATGTCGTTGTTTGTCAAAAGTGATTTTATTTCTTTTCGAGCAAAAGCGTGTGCATTTCTGTTACAATCCTTACATACACCACCGGCAAGAATATACGATTGGAGTTGATTAGATGCCTTCGAGCAAAGAAGCAGCCGCAATACTTCGGATTGTGGAAAAACTGGCCCAGGACAGAAAGAGAGAGGCAATCAGCCTTCTTGCCGGTTGGCGAGGTACTGAAGATAGTGAAGAGCCTCCGCTTTCTTCTCGGGAGAAAGTTGGAGAATAAGCGTCGTAAGCGCAATATCCATATCGTCCATAGGTCCGCCCTCTTTCGTGAGGGCGGACAATTCATTTGCGCAGTCCTCGGAAATATCCGACAGCAGATCGATGGGCATATCGTCCACGGCCGTGAGAAGATCTCCCAGAGACATCCCCATAGCTGTGGAAATCTTTTTGAGAGCCGGCAGAGATGGCGTTAGCGGAAGTCCGGTCTTAGGGTTCAAGTTTCTCTCCAGCATGGAAATATAGCCGTTTGACAGACCGCAGATAGCCGCAAACTGGCGCTGCGACAAGTCGTGTTCTTTGCGATATTCCTTCACGAAATCACTGAGCGTCATGAGAATGTCCCCCTAAATTTGTTTAATACATTATACATTGAGGTGCGGCTGGTGTCAATGCGGCTGTGAAATTTATTGAACGTTTTTTGTGCAACCCACTTGACACACTCTTGTGCATAGTGTAGTATGTCTGTGTAATCGGTTGAACACTTCCGTCAACCAAGAAAGGAGGAAACGGCATGGGCTACAAGATTAAGGAACTGCGCGAAGCCATGAAAATGACGCAGGAAGAGCTGGCAGAGAAGAGCGGAGTAAGCCGTGGGACTATTTCTGCCCTTGAAAATGGCATCGACCGAACGACAACCTCGAAGACGCTGGTCAAACTTGCGCAGGCGCTCGATACCACCGTAGACCGTATTTTTTTTACCAAGGGTGTTTAATCGGCTAAACAGTACGTAAGGAGGTGAGCACTTTGCCCGGAAGCGCCAGCCAGGATGACCGCCGAATATCCCTCGAAGGCGAGCTGACCGATGAAATCAAAATCGACACATCGCTGATCCCCGAGCACGTCCGTATGCACCTTGCAGCAAAGACACTGGAGTGTTTCAAAGCATTTTTAGCTGTTCCCGGCAATGCGGAATGGCTGGACGAACAGGTTGCCACAATGAAAGCGGCCGAGGCCGCAGCAATTCGAAAGGAGTGATGAAAATGGCATATTACCGGACTTGCCCTTACTGCGGCAGTAATAACGACCCCGGCGAGGCCTGTGATTGCCGCGCAGAAACAAAAAAAGAGCCCGCCCCGGAGCAACGGGAACGGACTCAGGCAAATGGATACCCGTACACAGTTTACCAGCCGGGTCGTGCCGCGTCAAGAACAAAGGAGGTGCGACCGTGGCAGAAGAGTTGAGAGAGCTCCGGCTTTCCAAGCAGATACCGGCCAAGGATATGGTCGCAGTGGTACAAGCCATCTACCCCAAGTACGACAAGACCGTTCAGAGCAAGTGCGAGAACGGAGACGCCTACGGTGTGAGCCTGCGGCCGGACGCGATGGCGGCGCTCTACGCGCACTTCGCGCCGGAGCTGGCAGAGGGCCGCAAAGCGGTCAAAAAGGACGCGCACCGGCTGACCTGTCGTATCTCGGCAAGGCTTGAAACCGCCGACTACGAGGAGTTGCAACGGCTGATAGCGGCTGAGGGCTACGCCACCACACAGGACTGGCTAACCGCCACCGTCCGCCGCTACATCGCAGAGGCAGGTGAAACCGAATGAACTACGATCTGCCAGACCACCCCGTTATCCAAAACATGGAGCGCACCGGCTACCCGGACGGCAAGGAGCCGACCTTCCCGATTTGCCCCGTCTGTGGTGAAGAGTGCGAGGAAATTTTCAGAGACAAAGATTTGAATATCGTCGGCTGCGATATCTGCATCAAGCAGTCCGACGCATGGGAGGAGCCTGAGTGCTTCCCCGGAAAGGAGTATTGATGAAAGGACTGGTTATCACCACCGAAAACAAGATGCAGGTCAGGGAGTTCGACGAGCCTGCCTATGAGACCATCGGAAAGACTGTTGGCGGCTGGATCGAGGTTGTCCACCCGAAGCTGCTGCCCGCTCCGTATTGCATGATCGTCAACGAAGAGGGTCTGCTGCTCGGCCTGCCGCTCAATTTGTTCGGCTGCATTCTCTATGATACCGTGCGCCACGGAAATCCCATTGTCGGAGACATCGTGATTCTCAAAGAAGGCTTCACCACGCCCGGCGAGAGAGACTTTATCGGGCTGGACGAGGACGACATCAAATTCCTCGGCGCAATGGCCGTCAGTCTGAGCGGCGGCGGCATCAAGTGGGAAAGCGAGGCGCGATAATGGCAAAGTTCTATTTTACCTACGGCACGGACGGTCAGCCGTTTTTCGGTGGCTGGACTGAGGTCGAAGCACCGGACGCTCACGCGGCCTGTGCCGCATTCCGCGCCTATCACCCCGATAAGACCGAGGGCTTAGTGAATTGCTCCAGCATCTATGACGAGAAGAAGTTCAAGCTGACCGGAATGTACCGGGAAAGCAATTTCGGTTTCCGGTGCCACGAAATCATCACTCTGCGGCGCGAAGCCGCTACCAACTGAAAGGAGCTATCACCATGATTAGAAACCCGAACGACATCCAGGAGGGCGCAAAGAAAATCCGCATGCTGATCGCCGGTTATCCCGGCATCGGAAAATCCACGCTGGCGCTGTCCGCCCCCAATCCCCTGCACATTGACGTCGATTTCGGCATCGACCGCATCGAGCCGCGCTACCGCAAGCCGTACATCCAGCCCCAGAGCTACGACGAGATCCTGGGCGACCTCACCCCGATCAATCTCCAGGACTTTGATACCCTTGTCTTTGACACCGGCGGCAAGCTCATTTCCCTCATGTCCCTGTGGGCTATCAAGAAAGACCCGAAGTATGGCCAGCGCGACGGCAGCCTCTCTCTCAAGGGCTATGGCTTCGTCGGTAAGGAGTTCGTCCGGCTGATGGACTACTGCTTCTATGAGCTGCAGAAGAACATCGTCATTGTGTTCCACGCCACCGAGGAAAAGGACGGCGACAACACCCGCCTCCGCATCAAGGTCGAGGGGCAGACAAAAAACAATGTCTGGGAGCCTATGGACTTGGGCGGCTTCGTGGAGATTTACGGCAATGACCGCACCATCGGCTTCTCCAACTGCGAGAGGTATTTCGCCAAGGGGACGCGCGGCATCTCCGGCATTCGCAAGATCCCCGCACTCGGCCCGACCAGCCCTAACGACTTCCTGACGAAGCTGTTCGCCGAGTACAACGCCAAGGCCACTGCCGAGGTCGAGCAGAACGCTGTTGATCAGGCGGCATACGAGGCCGCGATGGTTGAGGGCACGGCCATCATCGCCGGCATTGTCGATGCCGACACCGCCAACGCCGCCATGCCGAAATATCAGGCCATTAAGCACGCGCTGACCTCCAACAAGGAGCTGGGCGTCCTCTGGAACAAGAAGGTTAAGGAGTGCGGCCTGTTCTACGATAAGGTGCTGAAAAAGTACACGCCCGCGCCGGCAGCGACCGGAGAGGAGAAGGGAGCTGAGTAAATGGGACGCTACCTGATGACCCATTCGCTGCTGTCGTCCTGGCTCTACACCATGAAGTGCAACCCCTATGAGGATATGACAACGGAGCGCGACCCGATGGCGGAGTTTATGCTGACGCTGCGCCGGGAGCCGACGCCTACCACCGAGGCCATGCAGAACGGCATCGACTTTGAAGATTTGGTGACGAGCATTATCAACGGCCGCGGCGATCCGAACAATCAGTGGTATGCCGCTGCCGAAAAGGTCGCTCGACGGTGCGCCGGGGGCATCCTCCAGTACAAGGCCAAGAAGGTTGTCGAAGTCGGCGGCGTGAGCCTGCTGCTGTACGGCCGTCTGGACTGCTTGAAAGCCGGGGAAATCATCGACGTCAAGTTCACCAAGAGCTATGACGCTGGAAAATATTTCGGCAGTACCCAGCACCCCACCTACTTTGAGTTGATCCCTGAAGCGCGGCAGTTTACCTACATCGCCAGCAACGGGCGCGATGTATGGCCGGAAACATACTTCCGTGAGGACGCTCCCAGCATCTTCCCTGTCATTTCCGACTTCTTCGACTGGCTCCGGGCGGTGGATCTGATGCAGGTTTATCAGGAGAAGTGGGCTGCATTATGAACGGCAGGCTGAAAGACTGGTCGTTCTCTCGCACCGGCGAAAGCGTCCTGACTATCACAACCCGCGAGAGCTGCAAGAAGCTGTGGGATGCGCTCGGCGATCAGGAGATCACATTCTCCATCAAAAGGCGCGTCATCCCCCGAAGCCTCAACGCGAACAACTACGCATGGTCGCTGATTGAGAAACTGGCCGTCGCGGTGAAGTCGGACAAGGACTCCGTTTACGAGGAAATGCTCCGGCGCTACGGCACCGGCGAGACATACACCGACGAGGCCGGAAACGAGTGCAAGGTGCTGTTCTCCCTGCGGGAGGGCGTCCCACCCGCGCTGGTGGCGCGGCACTACGCCGAAACCGGCGTCGGTTATGTCGAGGGGAAGAAGTTCATTCATTACCGGGCGATCAAAGGCACCAGCGAATATTCCACGAAAGAAATGAGCGTCTTTCTGGACGGCATCATTTCCGAGTGCCAGGAGGTCGGCATCGAAACCGACACCCCCGAGCAGATTGCCAGATACAAGGAGGAATGGGGTCGATGAGCTATGGCGAAGAACTTATGACTGAAATGCTGATTGCCGAAGCACTCGAGGAGCAAGACCGGAAGGACCAGGTGTGCCGCTTCTATGGAGCTATCGGCGCCAAGGTGTGGATTACCTCGGACGGGAGCAGCATCAGCATTCACAAGATGGATAGCCGTCATATCCGAAATTGCATCTCAATGCTCAAGGGGAATATGCCGCTTTATGATGAGCCTTTCGATAGGATCGCCTTAAAGTATATCGAACTGTTTGAAGCGGAAATTCAGACAAGATACCCACCCAAAGATGCCTCCGAGGGCTTCTTTGATGAAGAGGAGGACGAATTCATTGCGCAAAGTTTATTGTGACTACTGCGGTCGAGAGACCGAGTATGTCGACAGCAAGGTCATCTACGGCAAGAGCTACGGCAAAATCTATCTCTGCCGGAACTGCATGGCATACGTCGGTGTGCATAAGGGGACGGATAAGCCCCTCGGCCGCCTTGCCAATGCGGAACTGCGGAACTGGAAAAAGGCTGCACACGCCGTATTTGACCCTCTGTGGAAGTATGGCCGCTTTCGCGGCCATCGCAACGCGGCCTATGCGTGGCTTGCCCAGAAGATGGGCTTGCCCGTGGAGAAGACCCACATCGGAATGTTTGATGTCGGCCAGTGCCGCAAGGCCATCGAAATCATTGAGAAAGAAACGAAAGGAGATCGTTATGGAAGATACCAAAAAGACCCCCGCTGAGCTGGTCGCTGATCTGATGCTTGACCCCGGCTTTGTCCTCGTTCCGCAGGATCGCTACGAGGAGCTGATCCGCGCTGAAACTGAGCGCGATGTGCTGGAAGCGACCATCAAGGGTGAGAACAGCTACAATGTCGAAAGAGTTCTCGATGCCATTCAGCAGGCGCGCAGTGCGCTGTACCGCATGAAGATGTTGGTGCTGCGAAACGCTGACGAGCCGGAGGCTACGGCCGATGCTGAATAAGATTATCGTCATGGGTCGATTGACCCGCGACCCAGAATTGCGGCGTACGCAGTCCGGCCTTTCTGTTACCAGCTTCTCCGTTGCCTGCGACCGCGATTTCAAAAGCCAGTCCGGGGAAAAGGAAACGGATTTCATCGACATCGTTGCCTGGCGAACTACCGCTGAATTCGTCTGCAAATATTTCAGCAAGGGACGCATGGCGGTCGTCGAGGGGCGGCTGCAGATCCGCGACTGGCAGGACAACAACGGCAACAAGCGCCGATCCGCCGAGATTGTAGCCGACAATGTTTACTTTGGGGATTCCAAACGCGACGGTGACGGAGGCGGCTATCAGCAGGGCGGTTACGCGCCGCAGGGCGGATATCCTCAGCAGAGCCAGGGCTACGGTGCGCCGGGCGGCTCTTATGGCGGCACTGCTCCTGGTGGATATCCTGCCTCTGACTACGGTGACTTTAGTGAAGTCGGCGAGGATGATGGAGAGCTGCCATTCTGAAACGGTCGCCCGGGCAACCGGGCGACAGCCCACCGAAGGAGGTGAACACTATGGCGAGCTATCGGAATATCAGCATGGACTTTTGGACGGACAGCAAGGTCGTCGATGACTTTACGCCCGAGGATCGGTACATCTATCTCTACTGCATGACCAATCCGCACACCAATCTCTGCGGCTGTTACGAGGTCAGCATCAAGCAAATTGCCAACGAGACAGGGTACAACAACGATTCCGTGGAACGCCTGCTGAAACGCCTGGATAGCGCGCACAATGTCATTCGGTACAGCGCGCAGACCAAGGAGCTGCTGATCCTTAACTGGTGTCGATACAACTGGTCGACGTCCGAAAAGCTCAACAAGCCGCTGCTGGGCGAGATTCGCAAGGTCAAGAACGATCGTTTCCGCGAGTACCTGGCAGCGCGCTACAACGAGCGCTCTACCGTAACGGCGCAGTATAACGCTGCAGAAGATGGCCACCCCGAGGTCCCCCGCCATAAGCACGGCGCGCATGGATGGGTGCGGCTCACCGAAGAGGAATACGCCCGGCTGATCGACGACCTCGGCGAAGAAGAGTTGACGCGCTGCATCGACTACATAGACGAGTCTGCTCAAATGCACGGCAACAAGAACAAGTGGCGCGACTGGAATCTTGTTATTCGGAAGTGCAGCCGTGAACGCTGGGGCATCCGTGGCGGCAACGGCAGCCGACCGAGCACCAGCGGGAGCGCTATGGACGACCTGCAGCAGCTCCACCAGATGTACGCCAGCGAGGAAAGCCTATGACGCACAAGGAAATGAGCGAGATATTCGCCGTGATGCTCCTTGCCTATCCGAATGCAGAGGTTTTCAAGGGCGGCATCGCAAAGCTCGGCCCTACCATCAATCTGTGGGTGACCTGCTTGCCGGAGATCGACTTCTGGACGGGGCAGCAGGCTGTTGTAAAGTTGGTGCGCGAGTGTAAATTCCCGCCGACTATCGCAGAATTCAAGGAAAAAGCCGAAAAGGTGCAGGCTGAAGTGAGGGCGCGGATTGACCAGGCGTGGAATTACCTCAAGCTCGATATGGGCCTTGGGAAAACGCCGGAGGAGGCTGTGGCAAGATTGCCGGAGGGAACGGATATCAGGCGCGTCATTGAGGCTATGGGTGGTCCCTCTCGGTTGATTGCAACAGGAGAGCGCACCTTTGGCGACGGCACCGTAAAGACATACGAGTATTACAACTACGACGGTTTCAAGTCCGCATATGAAACGATCATCCGGCAGACAAGCGCGCTCAACAGCGGGCCGCGCAAAGCGGTCGGGCCGGGCATGAAGCAGATAGGAGGGAAAACATGAAACGAAGAAGAAAAAGGAGGGCTTCGCCGGCGCCGCTTATCTGCCTGCTCGCAGTTTTAGCCTGCATCGTAGCTCTCCGCATTAGTGTCAGCGAGGAAACCGCAGCGTCAGCACAAATGACCGGCAAGTTAGAAAACCCAGCAACGACAGCACCTGTCAGGCTTTTAGAGGTAGAAAAGACCGAGGCTGAGCAAGTTACCTGGGCCGAAGATCGTCCCGCCCGTGCAGCTCGGTATGTCAACATCGAAATGACTGACGAGGAGCTGGCAGAGCTGGCTGCGGTCGTATTCCTCGAAGCCGGCAATCAGAGCGCCGAGGGGCAGCAGGCCGTTGTCGAAGTCGTTTTCAACCGCGTGCTGCACTCCGCTTTCCCGGGCACAGTACACGATGTGCTGCACCAAGGAGAGGGAGGCGATGTTCCGCAGTTCTCCACCATCTACGCGGTCAGCACCGCGACGCCGACGCAAGCGCAGTATGACGCCATCAACGGCGCTCTGTATGGAGATACGATCCTTGACGCCGACGTGGTTTTCTTCTCCCGCAATGGAGAGAACGACCGCGTATGGGGGCAGATCGGAGATCACATCTTCTGCCGCGAATACATCTGGAGGTAACGAGCATGACGCGAAAGAGATTTCGGCAAGCCTGCGGCATCATCGCTGCGCTCGGCTTCCTTCTGGTCCTCGGAACTGCCGGTGCCAGCGATTGCGACCTTATCCCCATGAGCCAGATACTCCGGCAAGGCTGCATCGGACTGGGAATGTTTGCCAGCGGGCTATGGCTGGGAGGGTATCTCTCATGACTGTGAAGAAAGACCCGAAGCGCCAGCTGCTCGGCAAGATCGCAAAAGCCCGCGGCAAGCAGTTTGAGAGCCGCATCGACGATTCCTTTGCCTACTACGCGCAGAAAGGCTTTGCGATCATCGAAAAGACGCCGGAGCCGATGCACCCCACGAAAAATCTCGGCAATGGCAAGTTCATCGCCTACTACGAAAAGCAGGCACAGCCGGACTATAAAGGCACCATCAAGGGCGGCAGGACGGTCATGTTCGAGGCGAAATTCACCGCCGCCGACCGAATGGAGCAGAGCCGCGTCCTCCAGAGCCAGCAGGACTATATGGACAGGCATCAGGCGCTCGGTGCTCGCTGCTTTGTCATCGCCGGCTTCAGCTCCGGCATGGTCTATTGCGTCCCCTGGGACATCTGGAAGACCATGAAAGACCACTTCGGCCGCAAGTATGTGACGGAGGCCGACTTGGAGAAATATCAAGTGCAGACGGCGTGGAATGGCACGCTGCTCCTGCTCAACTGAATTGAAAGGAGTTACCACCATGAGCGAAATTTCCATGTATGAAGCCCAAAAGAAGAAGATGCAGGGCCTGTGCGATGAGCACGATCTCGTCTATCGCTTTGAAAAAGACAGATACCCCATCATCTTTACCATCAAGCCCGTACAGGGCATGGACGCACAGATTTCCATGCTGGAGAACGTCGAGGAGGTCGGCTATCGCAGCCCCGACGCCTCCATGTCCTGGATCTTCGAGGACGGCGGTCTGGACACGAAGGTAACGGGCGGCACCTTTACCATCAGCAAGACGCTCCGCACCAAGATCGAGTCCATTCTGGTGAAGATGATTACCTACTGGCAGCAGTATTTTTTCCGCGATGTGCTGGAAAAGAACGCATTGCGCAGCGGCCTCATGCCAGTCATTGACGAGGACGAGGCTGGCGATACCGACGAGGAGTCGGAGGACGAGGGGGATATGCAGGGCGAGGATGGCCCTGAGGTTGACTTGGACGACCCCGACATTCAGCAGGCCATTACCATTGTTCGGGCAGAGAATAAAGCGACTGTGGGGCTGTTGCAACGCCGTATGAGCGTTGGCTACGCAAAGGCTGCGCGCCTGATTGACGCACTGGAGGAGCTGGGTGTCGTCGGTCCGTATAACAGCTCCGATGGCCGCGAGGTCCTCCCTACCGACGAGCCTGACGACACGGAAGGCGGTGAAGATTGATGCCGACCGTAAATGCCAATAAGCATACCGCGCACGATCTGCAGCTTGCCGGTCAGATGCGCCGCGAGGATTACAAGACAATCAAGCACATGGACAAGGCGACGCTTGCGGCCTACCTCAGCCGCGTGTGGAAACGCGGGTATGACGCCGGGTATCAAGCCGCCGTTAAGTCAGTCGCTCCGCAGCTGCGCGAAGCCGCAGAACTGAAAGCAGCGAACAAGGAGGGCTAAGTCATGGGAAACGCCCTGCGGCACGTCAGAGGGGAAAGTCAGAAGAATATCGTCCGCTTCATAGAAGGGCTGAGTGGGAAGTATTCCCGCTGGGACATCTGGCAGGACTTCATCATCATGTCGGCCATCGCAATCGCCAACACGATGGGAGGCCCGCAGGCCAAGGCCAGGGAAGAAATGTACCGCAGCCGCGCAGAGAAGTATTCCGCTAAGGAGCTGGAAGTCTTTGCAGATATGTTGCTTGAGGTCGTAGCCGAATTGGAGCGCGATCCCGAGCAGGACTTCCTCGGTGAGCTTTTTATGGCACTCGGCCTCGGAAACGAATGGAAAGGACAGTTCTTCACTCCGTACAGTGTCTGCAGGGCGATGTCCGCGATGACCTATGCGCCTGATATGACGGCGCGGATAGAAAAGCAGGGCTGGATATCTGTGAACGACCCCGCCTGCGGAGCCGGTGCGCTGCTGGTTGCATTTGCCAATGAGTGCCGGAGACAGCATATCAACTATCAGACCTCAGTGTTGTTCGTGGCGCAGGACATAGATTTCCTCGCCGGTTGTATGTGTTACATCCAACTGAGCTTGCTCGGCTGCCCCGGCTATGTTGTCATTGACGACTCGCTCCTGCGGCCGTCCACCAGCTACGACGCCCGCGGACTGCTGCCAAAGGACGGCCCGCAGGTCTGGTACACGCCGATGTACTTCCGCGATGTCTGGCACTACCGCCGTATCGGGGCGCAAATGGATATCCTGTTTCGGAACGCGGCAGAGCAGGTACCGGCAGAGCCGCCGGCGCCTGCCGCGCCGCCGGAACAATCTCAACCGCTGGCGGAAACGAAAACCGGCCAGCTCACTCTATTTTGATGGGAGGGAACGGAATGCGGCAGCCGCCGCCTCTCGGGAGCCGGACATGGAAGCCCGAGGAAGAAGATTATTTGATGGAAAAGTGGGGGCAGATTTCTGTTCCGGCCATCGCAAAGAAACTCAATCGTACTACAAACGCCGTCAAGGTCAAAGCTCAGCGTCTGGGTTTAGGCGCGGTATTGATGGCCGGCGAGTATGTCACTCTAAATCAACTCCTGCTGGCGGTGAACGGAGGAAGCAGCTCCTACGGCTACAAGATGAAAAGCTGGGTCGAAAATCGCGGCTTGCCCGTCCACACAAAAAAGGTCAACCGCTGCAGCTTTCGTGTGGTCTACATTGAGGAGTTCTGGGAGTGGGCCGAGCGATACCGCAGCTTCATCGACTTTTCCAAGATGGAGCCGTTGGCGCTCGGTGAGGAGCCGGGCTGGGTAGCCGAGCAGCGCAAGAAAGACTTTGAGGCATACGCCATTCAGAGGAAAGACCCGTGGGGAGAGGACGAGGACTCTCGGCTGAAGATGCTGCTCAGTAAGCACAGGTACTCATGGGCGGAAATTTCCGAGATGATGCATCGTTCTCACGGTGCGATCGCGCGCCGTTGCCGTGACCTCGGCATCAAGGAGCGCCCCGTTTCGATGGAGCTGACCGGCAAGCGTGGCACATGGACCAGCGAGGATTTTGAAATGCTGGCAGACGGCATCCGCCACGGCGACAGCTACGCTGCCATAGGCAAGGCGGTCGGCCGTTCCGAAAAGTGCGTCCGATCCAAGGTCTACAACGATTATCTGACCGAGAACGCCGACAAGGTGCGGGAAATGCTTGGTGATGGCGCGTGGGGGCACGGTGCGCCGGAAATGGACGTCCGTCATGGCTTCTATATCTCCCGCACCCGCCATCAGGTCAGGCGCGACCTATCCGCGCTGGCAACGGTCCTTCGTAAGCGCATGAACGATCTCGGCTATGATCCTTACTGGCAGCGGTTTATGTGCATGAATTGGGACGACATTGGCGGATGCTCCGCAGGGTGTACGGATTGCGACAGCTGCACAGCATTCCGGCGTATTCAGCCTCAGTATTGCGCACGGTGCGGCGGCACCTTCTACGAGCGCAAGGAAAACCGCTTCTGTGCGGCCTGCCGCACCGCGAGGAAGAAGCAGGCCCAGCGGCACTGGTGCCGCGTGAACGGCATGAGCCGAAGATAATAAACAGTCCCAGCCGAGGGGCAAAGCTCGGCATAAGAAAGGAGCATTTTATGGCAGAAATCAAGTACATTCCGGTTAAAAAGCTGTGGCAGCACCCTGATAACCCCCGCAAAGATTTGGGCGATGTGACCGAGCTGGCCGAGAGCATCAAGGTCAACGGAGTACTCCAAAACCTCACCGTTGTTCCGCTGATCGGGGAAATCACAAAGAAGTGGGACGGAGAAAGCTACCGCGTCATCATCGGCCACCGCCGCCTTGCGGCCGCAAAGCTGGCCGGTCTGGAGGAGCTTCCCTGCGTCGTGGTCGAGATGTCGGAGCGGGAGCAGCTGAGTACGATGCTCACGGAGAATATGCAGCGGTCTGATCTGACGGTCTATGAGCAGGCGCAGGGCTTCCAGATGATGCTTGACATGGGCGATACCGTCGAGGACATCGCGGAAAAGTCCGGCTTTTCCGCCACCACTGTCCGGCGCCGTGTGAAGCTCCTGGAACTGGATAAGGACAAATTCAAGAAGTCCGAGGAGCGCGGCGTCAGCCTTTTCGAGTACATGGAGCTGGACAAACTGAAAAGCCCAGAACGCAAAAATGAGATGCTCGACTACATCGGCACCGAGAACTTCAAGTACAAGCTGAAACAGGCCATCGACGCCGAAGCCGCGGACGAGCGTAGGGCTTCGTGGGTGGAGCGGTTAAGCTCCTTTGCGACGCAGGTCACCGACAGAACCGGCTATAAGTTCGCCAGGAGCTTCTATGTCAACAGCGAAGTCAATGTAGAACGCCCGGAGGACGCAGATACCGTCGAGTATTTCTTCATCGTCGAAACGTACTATATCACGCTGATGACCAAGGACGCACCGACCACCCTCACTCCAGAAGAGGAAGCAAAAAAGCGTGAGGAGCAGATGAATCAGGAACGAAAGAATGCTGCCGAAAAGGCGTTGTCCGAAGCAACCGCCCGCGCCTACGAGCTTCGCGCCGACTTCGTAGCTACCGTTTCCGCAGCTGCCATCAAAAAGCGCCTTGTGGACATCGTAGCGCTGTGGGCCTACGCCGAATACTGGGACGATACCAGTTGGCTCACCGAAGAGGAAATCGCGCAGGCTACCGGCGCCGAGACCATTGCCGAAGATAACGAGGACGGCGAGGGCGATGCTGCATTTACGCTCCGGGCCGTGACCGACGCGATCGGCAAGACGCCTGAAAAGGCGCTCCTGCGAATGATCTATGCGCGCCTGGGCGACGGAAAGTCCGAGGGCTATTTCCGCAGCTACTGGAACAGCTACACCATGAAGCACGAGGAAAACGAGAAGCTGGACCGCATCTATGCGCTGCTCGTCAAGCTGGGCTACGAGATGTCCGACGATGAAAAGGCGCTCCAGGACGGAACACATGAGCTTTTCGAGGAGGCGACCGACGAATGAGAGCATCTGCCTGCAAAGGCTGCGGCGCGGCTATCGTCTGGATCAGAACACCCGGCGGGAAGTCCATGCCGTGTGATGCCACCCCGCGCTATTATATCGAAAAGCCCCGCTCCGGCAGTAAAAAGATCGTCACGCCTAACGGCGAGGTCATTTCCTGTGAGTACACGGAAGATCCGCACAAGGCCACCGGCACCGGCTTCGCTCCCCACTGGGGGAGCTGCCGGGCGGCAGGCAACTTCAGAAAGTGAGGGTGGCGGTGGTATCTCTGTTTATCTTCATTCTTGTATTGCAGTGCGTGAGTCAAGAAAGGCTACCCGCCCCTACAGTGGAAGAGTTCACGTCAATGGCGCTGTGGGTGCTCTGCGACATCGAGTTATTGAAACTTGTGTTCGGGAAACGATAAGGAGGCACAAAATGCGACAGGTAATATATCAACGAGGAATATCTGGTGAAAAATATGGCATTTGGAACTGCCAGAGCAAAGAGTTTCAGTTTGGGATTTCTGAAGACACCCCTATGCTTGCCGTTGCTCGGCTTCATCAGAAAATCGGCAATGATGCGCGGAAAGGGCGTTTTGAACCGCGCCCCCTTCCACACACCAAAAAGGAGAATTGAATGGGAAAGTTTGAAGAACTGCTCGATTTTATCAATGAGCTGAATGAGAACGGGCGCATTCTGTACGACGATTACAGCTACCTCTTCGATTTGGCTTCTGAGCTGGGCGAAGCGGAGAATGCCCTTGGCGCAGCCAAAGTCGATATTGCCGCCTTGCTGTGGCTGAATGGCAACTGCGAATACTGCGAACACGGGGAGAAAGAGGAATTCAGCGGCGCGAACAGGTGGCATTGTCAGCTTGGAAACGGCGTAGACTGCCGCCCCGTATGGCGCGGCGTCGTAATAAAAGACTCCCTGCTCGAGATACATAAGGCAAACCCGACTTTGCTTCGTGCAAAGCCCAGCCGCGCGGAGACTATGTTCGGGCCGAAAGAGACATGGGCTATCCCTGATAGAGCAGAAGCCGAGGAGACCACGCTGAAGACATACAAGGGATTTCTGCTTATACGGTGCGCACAGTGCGGAGATTTGCGAGGCTTTTGTGTCAAAAAGCCTATCTCGTCTTATCGGTGTGCGGCCTGCGGTGGAGAAACGCCGCTGCACGATCTCACGTCGGCGCACATCCGCTGTAAGTGCGGGAAGAGCTTCAAGTATCGAACGAACATCGAAGAGGACAGTATCACCTACAGCTGCCTTTCCTGCGGCGCGCCGGTCGATCTGGCCTATAACAAGAAAGCTCGCGCCTATCAGACGGTGCGATGATGCTCATTATCACCGTTCACGTCAATGCTCCGGCAGGACAGGCCATTGGCATAAAGGAGCAGATTGCTCAGGATTTGGAGCGATACGGAGATACCCGTGTGGTGTCGGTAGAGGTAGTGCAGCCAACATACCGGCAAATGCAGATTGGAGAGACTGTCAGCCAGCAGGGCGGCAAGAGGAAGTAAGAACAGATTGGGGTGAGCTATTACGACGCTTTCGGAATTGAATCAGCATTTTGAGCTGATAGAGAAACTGGCAAGGGCAAGGGAGATGCTACAGTCCTTGCGTGACGCGGCTTGCCCCGGCGCGGCTGCCCTCACAGGTATGCCGCATACTCCCGGCATAAAGGATAAGGTCGGCGACCTCGCAGCTGAGATTGTGGATATGGATGCGCGTGTCGGATTTCTGGAGGAAGAGGTCAAGGCCAGCGAGGGGCAGATCATGCCGTTCATTCAAGGCATCGACGATGACCAGACGCGCCTGATCTTCCGGCTGCGCTTCCTGAGAGGGCTCGCATGGAAAGAGGTCGCAGCGGTCATAGGAGGCCGCAATTCGGAGGATTCGGTAAAGATGGTGTGTTACCGCTACCTCGGCAGTTAAAAGCTGTTCTTCGCTGTTGCAACTCGTTTCTTGATATTCCCCGCACCATGTATTAGGATTAGACTCGTAAAATCCTACATAAGCCAGGCGGCCATCCCTCGCGGGGTGGCCGTCATTCGTATGGGAAGGAGGTTGAGGCCTGCGCGTTACTCCTTGCGCGCTGGTCATGCACCGGGTCCGATGTTCGCCAGCAGAGGGCAGCGGTGACATCATAAAAGGAGATTTCCAAAATGTTCGGAATTGTCATTCTGGCCGTCTATGCGGTGCTAATGATCGGCGTCACGCTGATGTTCACCCGAAAGACGACCGACGCAGAGGGCTTCCATGTGGCGGACCGGCGCATCGGCTCGGTGATTGCCGCCATGAGCATCGCCGCCACTTGGATTTGGGCTCCCTCACTGTTCACTTCCTCGGAGATGGCCTATACTCGCGGCATCCCGGGGATGTTCTGGTTTACGGTACCGAATGTGCTGTGCCTGATCCTGTTTATCCCCTTTGCAAAAAGGATCCGGGCGCAGTACCCGGAGGGCATCACCTTGACCGGCTACATGGCGGAGCGCTATCACTCCGGCAAGGTCAAGGGCGTCTACTCCTTCCAACTCGGCGCGCTGGCCGTTCTTTCAACGGCAGTGCAGCTGCTCGCTGGGGGAAAGACGCTGGCCCTCATTACGGGACTGCCATTCTGGAGCATGACGCTCGCCCTGGCAGCTATCGCATATTCCTACTCCCGCTTCTCTGGGCTGAAAGCCTCCATCATCACTGATGTCGTCCAGCTGGGCATTATTCTCATGGGTGGCGCTCTGCTGGTCGTTCTGAGCCTTCGCATGACCGGCGGCTTTGACACGGTACGGGCAGGGCTCGGTGCTGTCTCTGGAGAATATACTTCGCTCACCTCCTCCACGGGCATTGAGGTCCTGCTGGGCTACGGTCTGCCGATGGCTGTCGGTCTGATCTCCGGCCCATTCGGGGATCAGTGCTTCTGGCAGCGAGCTTTCGCAATCAGGCGCGACCGCATCGGCAGATCGTTTTTTGCCGGTGCGCTTTTGTTTGCGCTCGTTCCGATCTGCATGGGAACGGTGGGCTTCCTTGCCGCTGGATCCGGCTTTGTGGCCAGCGACACCGGCATGGTCAACTTTGAATTCGTCTCCTCGCTGCTTCCGACATGGGTGCTGGTCCCGTTTCTGTTTATGATTATCTCCGGCCTGCTCTCCACAGTGGATAGCAACCTTTGCGCGGCAGCGTCGCTCACGACAGACTGGCTCGGCATTGGGAAGGACACGGTGCAGACTTCGCGCCGCACCATGCTTTGCCTGCTGATCGTGGCTATCGCCATCGCCAACATTCCCGGCCTGACGGTGACATACCTATTCCTGTTCTACGGAACGCTCCGCGCTTCGACGCTGCTGCCGACGGTCATGACGCTACTCGGCAAGAAGCTGACGGGCAAGGGCGTTTTTGCTGGTGTGCTGACCGCGCTGTGTGTCGGGCTTCCGATCTTCGCCTACGGCAATCTCTCCGGCATTCCGGCTGTGAAAGCGGCAGGCAGTCTGACGACCGTCCTGTCCAGCGGCCTTGTCGCCGTTATCGCCTCGAGAAAGGCGGTGAGAGCATGAGTCTCGGAAGGAAGCAGAGGATCGACAACAGCGCATGGCTGGAAGCCGTTGCAACTATCGAAGAAGCCGTTTCCCGCGCAGAGCTGGACGAACTTACTGCCGCGACCGTGGCGGACATCAAGGCCGTGACGGCTGGGAAGTGCGCTGCCTACGCATGGAGCGCTGGTAAGGACAGTATTGTCCTTGGCAAACTTTGTGAAGCGGCCGGCGTCACCGATAGTATGATCGGCGTGTGCGACCTGGAATACCCCGCCTTTGCCGCGTGGATCGAGGAGCATAAGCCGGCAGGCTGCGAAGTCATCAACACGCATCAGGATATCGACTGGCTGGTGAAGCATCAAGAGATGCTTTTCCCCAAGGACTCCGCCGCGGCCGGACGATGGTTTTCTATCGTGCAGCACCGAGCGCAGCGTGAATACTTCAAGGCGCACGAGCTGGACGTCATCATTCTCGGCCGCCGCCGTGCGGACGGCAATTATGTCGGTCGCAACAGCAATATCTATACCGATGGCAAAGGTGTTACGCGATTCAGCCCGCTCGCTGCGTGGAAGCATGAGCACATCCTTGCCTATATTCACTACCATCAGCTCCCGCTTCCGCCGATCTACGGCTGGAAGAACGGATATCTGTGCGGCACTCACCCGTGGCCCGCCCGCCAATGGACGGGCAGCATCGAGAACGGCTGGCACGAGGTCTACGATATCGACCCCGGCATCGTCCTTGCGGCGGCTGAAAAGATCGACAGCGCTCGCGCCTTCTTGAAGGGGGTGCAGGCATGAAGGTCATAAAGAAGCCTCTGACCGAGCTGCGGCGACCGGATCGGAATGTCCGAATGCACACCGACAAGCAGCTGAAGGAGTTCCGCCGCTCTGTCGAAATGTTCGGTCAGATCCGCCCCATCGTGGTCGACGAGGACGGCGTTATTCTCGCCGGCAACGGCTTGTATGAAACGCTGCTCTCCCTCGGCCGCACAGAGGCGGACTGCTATGTCGTGTCCGGACTGACTGAGGCGGAGAAGAAAAAGCTCATGCTGGCCGATAACCGCGTCTTTGACTTGGGCGTTGACGATCTGGCCGCGCTGGACGCTTTTATCCTTGAGCTGAAAGACGACCTGGACATTCCCGGCTACGAAGAGGATCTTCTCCGTGCGATGGTGATGGAGGCTGACGAAGCCAGCGACGCCCTGCTTGAGTACGGCACCATTGAGCCGGAGCAGGCTGCGGCCATCACCGAGACGCGCGAGAAATACGCCGCCCGGGAAGAAGCTGCTGCGGCGCAGGCTGAGGAAGTCGCACCCGCACAGAGCGGCACGGCGTCTTCCGCCGAGCCCGCTAAGAGGTTTATCCTCTGCCCGAAATGTGGTGAGCGGATATGGCTGTAAAGCGCATCAGCTCAGACATCGACGTTGTGACTGCGGCGCGCCAGCGGATCAAGAATGTATTTTCCAACGGCGTCCCCGTATACCTCTCGTTTTCCGGCGGCAAGGACAGCATCGTTCTCGCCGACCTGACCTATAAGCTGATCCAGGCTGGAGAGATCAATCCCTCGCAGTTGACCGTCCTTTTCGTGGACGAGGAGGCAATCTTCGATTCCATTGAAGCAACGACCAAGGCGTGGCGGAAGAAGTTCCTGCTTGCCGGCGCCAAGTTTCAATGGTGGTGCATCGAGGTCAAGCATTTCAGCTGTCTCAATGAGCTGTCCAGCGATGAAACCTTCGTCTGCTGGGATCGACGCAAGCGCGATGTCTGGGTGCGGCAGCCGCCGCCCTTTGCCATCCGCAATCACCCGCAGCTCCGGCCAAGGATCGACAACTATCAATCCTTCCTGCCCCGCGTGACGATGGACGGCATCATGATCACCGGCGTCCGCGCGGCAGAGTCCATTCAGCGGCTCCAATACATGGCGGCACTAAATATGGGCGCAAAGGGCATCACCGGCACGAACACCATCTATCCCATCTACGACTGGAAGACGGCGGACGTCTGGCTGTACCTGCGAGACCAGCGCATCGAAGTCCCCGAGGTCTACCTGCAGATGTATCAGGTCGGCGTCAATCGGAATCAGCTGCGCGTGTCGCAGTTCTTCTCCGTTGATACCGTACCCGTGCTGGTACACCTGGGCGAATATGACCCATCTCTCATGGAGCGCGTCCTTCGGCGCGAGCCGAATGCCTACCTTGCCATGCTGTACTGGGACAGCGAAATGTTCCACCGCACCACAAGGAAGCGCCGGGAGCTGGAGGGCGAGGACACCAAGGACTACCGTGCGCTCCTGAAGGAGATGCTGTTCGTCCGCCCGGGAGACTTCTTCAACACGGAGCATAAGCGCAAGATCGCCAAGCAGTACCGCAAGATGTTCATTCAGATGGACGGAATGGCGCGGCCGCGCGACTACAAGAAAATGTACGGCGGTCTGACTGCTGGTGATCCCAAGCTCCGCACCCTGCGCGCCATCTATCAGGACATATCCTGCGCCTATGCCGATTACGCCAAGCGCTTCCGGAAGGGAGGTGAGGCAAATGGCTGACGCGGATCTGTTCGCCCCGTTATCCTCCCTGCAATGGGTAGACCGGGAGCAGCTCAAGCCCAATGACTACAACCCCAACAAGGTCAACCGTGAGAATCTGAAACTGCTGGTGCAATCGATCATGACCAATGGCTGGACGCTTCCCATCGTCGTGCGTCCCGACTACACCATCATCGACGGCTTTCACCGCTGGACCGTGGCCGGAGAGGAGCCGCTGCACACCATGCTCAAAGGCAAGGTGCCGGTGGTAATCGTGCGGCATGATGACGCGACCGAGGATATTTACGGCACCGTCACACACAACCGTGCTCGTGGTACACATCTGCTTGAGCCGATGAAAGCCATCGTAAAGCGGCTGCTGGACGAGGGCAAGTCCGTTCAGGAGATCGGCAAACAGCTCGGAATGAAACCCGAAGAAGTATTCCGGCTCTCTGATTTCTCGCGTGATGACTTCCTCGGCATGATGACCAAGGGCGTTAAGGGGTATAGCCATGCGGAATTGCTGACGAAGTTATAACACAATACCACAGCCAGGCGCATACATCGCACGAGAGCGGCGTATCTGCGTCTGGCTGTGTTGCTCCCTCCCCCTCTCGGCATCGTCGCGCTGAGGGCGGGGAAATGCGTTGCAACAGGCGACGACGGCAAAAGGTACTGTGACGACCCCCGCCCCACACGCCGCGGGCTCGCCGACCCCGAAAAAAGCGTAGTTACCAAGGCAAAATTTTGGCATTTCCGTTCCGCTTTGGCGTTGCTTTTGGTGCCAAGCGCGGCACCTGTGGCGGTACTTGCCGCAATCCCCCATCGCTTTATCCGTCTTTCTCTGCGGAAATGTGGAGGAAGTCCAGATAAAGGCCTCCTATGAAATATAAGACCACACGCGGGATAAGGGTCTCGCACAGAGCTGCTGGTACCGGCCTGTGTGCTCCAGTGCAATTCTGGTGAGTCCCGCATTCGGACATAAAAAAAGACCCGACTGCTGCAACAGTCAGGTCTTGCGCCCTCAGGCGATATGGTTTTGCACTATTGATACCATATCACAATTTACGCAGTCAGTCAAGCCGACCGGACTGCGCAAGGAAGGAGGAGCGCCATGTCTGAAGCTATTGATGCCATTACCGAGGAAACGGAGGTAAGCACGACAGAGCTGGCCTGCGTCCTGGGCATCACAGGACGGCGCATTCGCCAGATGGCGGAGGACGGTCAGCTGCAAAAGGTCAGCAAGGGGCGCTTCCTCCTTGCCGATTCCGTCCAGCGGTATGTTAAGTTCCTGTCTGACGGGCCGATGGACGAAGAGGACAAGAAGCTGGAGAAGACCCGCCGCGTGGCGGAGACGACGATGAAGGCGTCCAAGGCCACCATCGCCAAACTGGAGGCTGAGGAGCTGAAAGGCACCATGCACCGGGCGGAGGACGTCGCCGCGCTGACGGAGGATCTGGTCTACACAATCCGAGGGGCTCTCAATGCGCTGCCGGGGCGGCTGGCCGTCGATGTAGCGGCTGTGTCCACGCCGGCCGAGGCGTCCGAGGTTATCCGCAAAGAGGTCAGCAAGGTCATGCGGGAGCTGGCCGGGTATCACTACGACCCCAAGAAATACGAGGAGCGCGTGAGAGAGCGGCGCGACTGGTCGGAGCGTGACAGCGATGACGAGTAGGCTCGCCGCCGTCCGGCTGAACAAGGTCATCGCCAAGGCGATGGCCGGTATGCTCCCGCCGGACGACCTGACCGTGACCGAATGGGCGGAGCAGAATCGCCGCCTGTCGGCCGAGAGCTCCGCAGAGCCCGGACCGTGGCGCACCGAGCGCACCCCCTATCTCCGCGAGCCGATGAATGCATGGACCGACCCAAAGATACGGCACATCGTCATGGTGGCCGCGTCCCAGGTCGGCAAGTCTGAATTTCTCAATAACTGCATCGGCTATGTGATCGACCAGGACCCCGGCTCGATCCTGTTTGTCCACCCTACCACCATTGATGCAAAGGAGTATTCCAAGCTCCGCATCAAGCCGATGATCCGCGACTGCCCCACGCTACGAAAGAAGGTCAGCGACCCCAAGAGCCGCGACAGCGGCAACACCATTCTGCAAAAGACCTACCCCGGAGGCATCCTCACGATGTGCGGCTCCACCGAGGCCCACGCTCTGGCGTCAAAGCCCATCCGCTATGTGCTGGGTGACGAGCGCGACCGTTGGGCGCTGTCCGCCGGTAACGAGGGCGACCCGTGGGATCTGGCGATGGCGCGGCAGACGACATTCTACAACGCGAAAAGCGGCGAGGTGTCCACGCCCACCGTCAAAAACGCCAGCGCCATCGAGGCGGCCTACGCGACAGGCACGATGGAGCGGTGGAAATCCCGCTGTCCTCATTGCGGCGAGTATCACGAGATCCAATGGGCGGACATCCGCTTTGAACACGACGAGATCATCGTCGCGGGGAAAAAGACCTACAAGGTCCGCAGCGTCTGCTATGCCTGCCCCGGCTGCGGCTGCATCTCCACCGAGGCGGAAATGAAGCGCGCCCCTGCAAGATGGGAGGCGGACAACCCCGCCGCCTATGAGCAGGGCACACGCTCGTTCTGGCTGAACGCCTTTGTCAGCCAGTGGGCGAGCTGGGAATCCATCATTCTGAAATACCTGAACGCCATCGGCAGTACCCGCAAGATGCAGGTCGTCTACAACACCTGCTTTGGCGAGCTATGGGAGGATCGTGGAGACCTGGAGGACGAGGACAGTCTGATGGCGCGCAGAGAGGAATACCCCGCCGAGCTGCCGGAGGGCGTGCTTGTTCTGACGGCCGGTGTCGATACCCAGGACGACCGCATGGAATACGAGATCGTCGGCCATGGCCACTTTGGTGAGACGTGGGGCATCGAGAAGGGCATCGTCATGGGACGACCCGACGACAATGCCGTATGGACGCAGCTGGACGAGCTGGTATTTGACCGCGTTCTGCGCTTTGAGAACGGCGTGGGGCTGAAAATGTCAATGTCATTTGTGGACGAGGGCGGACACTTCACGCAGGAGGTCCGTATGCAGTGCCGGGCGCGGCTGGGCAAAAAGGTGTTCTGCATCAAGGGTATGCCCGGCAGCGATAAGCCCTACACCGCGCCGCCGAAAAAGCAGAAGATCATCATCAAGCAGACGGCGGTCGGCACCTGCTGGCAGTACCAGATCGGTGTTGACTCCGGCAAGGAGGTCATCATGGACAACCTGCGCGTACAGACGCCGGGCGCGAAATACTGTCACTTCCCCAAGCGGGATGACTACGGCTCCGGATACTTCACGGGGCTGCTCTCCGAGGTCAAGGTCTACGACCCCAACAAAAAGCAGCCGTGGCAGTGGAAGAAGATCCCCGGCCACGAGCGCAACGAGGCGCTGGACTGCCGCAACTACGCGCTGGCGGCGTTCAAGGCGCTTCCTAAGAACCTGGACGAGATAGACAGGCGGCTAAAGGAGGCGGGCGGCGAACGCGCTCCTGCCCCTGTTGCAACGCCTGTCATGCCGCCTCCCGCCGCCAAGCAGAGGCCGAAGCGCAGAAGCGGAAAGAAATACTACGACGATTGGTGAGGTGTCCGATATGGATAAAGTTGAACTGCGGGCGCGGCTGGACTTCTGGCAGAGCGCCCTCTCAAAGCTGCGCGCCGCATATCTGGCTCTTGTGGACGGCGGCGTAAAAAGCTATGTCATCGACGACCGCGAGCTGACGCGCTTCGACCTGCCTGATCTGAAGGACGAGATCGAGGACGCGGAGAAGAAGGTCGATGAGCTTTTAGCGGAGCTGAACGGCCGCAAGCCGAGAAAGACTTTCGGCATCGTTCCACGCGACTGGTGACCTTTTTCGTGAGGTCACGAAAATGATACCGGCAAAGCGCCCCGAAAGGGCTTTTTGCACAGGCAGTCCGGCGGAGTTTGCTCCTTTCGCCGCCGGGCGGCCTGTTTTTTATTCCGAAAACGGGAGGCGATAAGCATTGAGCAACAAGAAAGACCGCCGCCGCGCAGCCGCGCCGCAGGCGAAGGGGTACAGCGAAGCCGGGGCCAGCTTGACGCGGCGGGCGCTCAAGGGATTTGTTCCGGACAGCGGCGCTCCCAATGAGGACATCAACCGCAACAACGCCACCCTGCGGCAGAGGGCGCGAATGCTCTACATGGCCGCGCCGGTGGCTACGGCGGCGATCAATACCAACCGCACCAAGGTCATCGGGACGGGGCTGACGCTCAAAGCGTCCGTGGACCGCGAGGTGCTGGGCATCTCCCCGGAGGCGGCGAAGAAGTGGCAGCACGCGGCGGAGATGGAATTCCGGCTGTGGGCAGGGAAAAAGCAGAACTGCGACGCGCTGGGCCTGAACAATTTTGAGAGTTTGCAGCAGCTCGCCTTGAAGTCGTGGCTGCTCAGCGGCGACGTGTTCGCGCTGGTCAAGCGATACCCGGCAACACCACTAAACCCCTATACCCTGCGGCTACACATCGTGGAGGCGGACCGCACCTGCACGCCAAGCGAATATGGCGGCGGTGTCACCATCGGCGGCTTCGTGGAGGGCAAGATCCCCGAGGGAAAGCCCGGCGCAGGCCACAAGGTCTACGACGGCGTGGAGGTGGATGGCAACGGCCGCGTGGTCGCCTATCACATCAGCAACACCTACCCGCACCAGATCACCAGCGAGCCGCAGAAGTGGCAGCGTGTTGAGGCCTACGGCGCCAAGACCGGCCTGCCGAACATTCTCCACATCATGGACAGTGAGCGCCCGGACCAGTACCGCGGCGTTCCCTATCTGGCGCAGGTCATCGAGCCGCTGCTCCAGCTTCGGCGCTATACGGAGTCCGAGCTGATGGCGGCGCTGGTGCAGAGCTTCTTCACTGCATGGATCGAAACGGAGACCGACCCCTCCGATACACCCTTCAACGAGGTCGGCGCAGGAGATATTGCCGGCGTCCCAGCCGAGGTCAACGCGGACGGCGGACCGATGGCGAACAACATCTCCGATGATGACAACGAGTACGAGATGGGACCGGGTACGGTGACGCACCTCGCCCCCGGGGAAAAGGTCAACTTCGGCAATCCGAACATCCCCACCGCTGGCTTTGAGACCTTTGTCAAGACGCTGTGTAAGCTGGTCGGCGCAGCTTTAGAGCTGCCTTACGACGTGCTGATCAAGGAGTTCAACAGCTCCTATTCCGCAAGCCGAGGCGCGCTGCTGGAGGCGTGGGAAGCATTCAAAATGCGCCGGAAGTGGTTTGTGGACGACTTCTGCCAGCCGGTCTATGAGATGTTCCTGGCCGAAGCGGTCGCTCTGGGGCGCATCAACGCCCCCGGCTTCTTCACGGACCCCCTTGTGCGGGAGGCATGGTGCGGCGCGCGCTGGATCGGCCCCGTGCAGGGCAGCCTTGACCCCAAGAAGGAGGCGGAAGCCGCCCTCATGCTGATCGACAACGCCATCAAGACCCACGAGCAGGTCAGCCGCGAAATGAGCGGCGGCGACTGGGAGGAGAACGTGGAGCAGCTGCAGCGTGAAAACGAGCTGCTGACACAGGCAGGAGGCAACAAGGTCACCGTTGTATCGGCATCGCCGAAAGAAGGTGACGGCGATGAAGACTAACTTCGAGCATCTGCAGAGCCTGAATGTGCGGAGCATGGCGCTCGCCATCTGGAACTATGCAAGCGACTACTGCGCCTATTGCCCGAAGAACATGGAGCGCCGCTGCAACGAGAACTGCCGCGCGGGAATCCGCGAGTGGCTGAACAGTCCCTACATTCCGTCAAGCGATATCTGGAAAGAAAAGAGGTAATGCGCATGAGTATTCCGGCAAAGAGAGCTGGGCGAAAGTCTCCCGCCGTCAGCATCTCGAAAAAGGTCTATACGATGGCCACGGTGGACGGCAGTGATGCCGAGATCACCATGTATGGAGACATCTACGAGGAGCAGCCCACGAACTGGTGGGGCGAGCCCGTCGAGGGGCAGTACATCCTGCTCTCCGAGTTTTTGGAGGACCTCAAGCAGATCTCCGGCTGCACGTCCATCACTATCCGCATGAACAGCTACGGCGGCGACGCCGGCGCGTCCAACATGATCCACAACCGCCTGCGGGAGCTGGCGCGGAATGGCACGAAGCTTACCTGCATTGTGGACGGCGTGGCCATGAGCGGCGGCAGTCTTATCATGTGCGCCTGCGATACGGTCAGGGTCAATCCCTCCAGCCTCGTCATGATCCACAAATGCTGGACCTTCCTGTGGGGCGGCTACAACGCCGACGAGCTACGGGAACAGGCTACCCAGCAGGAGGCGTGGGACAAGATGCAGATGGAGGTCTACACGCGCAAGACCGGGCTGTCGGCCACGGTGATCTCCCACATGATGGCGGACACGACCTATATGACAGGCCGCGAGGCCATCGACAAGGGCTTTGCGGACGAGCTGATCGAGGACGCGGAGCCGACCAGCATCGCCGCCAGCGCGGACGGGCGCAGCCTGTTCGTGAACGGGCGGCAGATGCACCTTGCCCCCGGCATGTTCGCGCCGGACAGCATTCCCACAGTCACACCCGAGGCCTCCGCCCCGGTTGAGACAGATAAAAACAAGCCGGAAGTCACCGGCGATGAAGGAGGAATTTCCATGACTAAGGAAGAGCTCCGGGCGAAGTACCCGGACGAGATCGCCCAGGTGGAGGCCGACGCCCGTGCTTCCGTCGATCACACTGAGGCGGTCAACACCGCGATCCAGGCCGAGCGTGCGCGTATGCAGGAGATCGACGAGATTTCCGGTCTGCTCGACGCGACGGACGTGCAGCAGGCCAAGTACGGCGACAAGCCCTGCTCTGCTGCCGACCTGCTGATGGCAGCGGCCAAGAACGCCGCCAAGCAGGGCAAGAAGTTTCTGACCGATCTGAAAGATGACGGCGAGGAATCCGGCGCAGAGGGCGTTCCTGCCGCTCCTGCCCCCGCAGTTGAAACGCCCGAGGGCGAAGACGGCGAGAAGAACGACACCCCCGAGGCGCGCATGACCAACGCCCGGAGCATGGTCGCTGACCTGCTGGGCAAGAAGAAGGAGGGCTAAGAACATGATCAATCTGAGTGAAAAGCTCGGCGAGATGACCTTTGACGGTCTGATCACCGACATCAAGCCCGCGCCCGAAGTGCGCGGCGGCGTTATCCGCAAGCTGTCCGCTGCGGCCACGCTCAAGCGCGGCACCATTCTTGCCAAGTCCTCCGGCACGGCCGGCGACGGCAAGCTGGTCGTTCTCGGCAGCACGGCCAAGGAAAACGAGACCCTGACCCCCGACTGCATCCTGTGCGACGACATCGAGGTCGGCACCGCTGCCGACGAGAAGGTAGCTGTCTACACCGCCGGCTGCTTCGACATCGGCAAGGTGACGGTCTCGGCCAGCTACACCATCACCGAGGGTGATAAGGACAACCTGCGTATGCGCGGCATCGTCTTCAAGGCTGCCGCCGCTGCCAACTAAGGAGGGAATCAACAATGGCTGAACTGAATTTCTTCGATACCTATGTGCTGATGGCGATCGCCGAGGAGATCGTTCCTCAGCAGACCTTTTTCCGCGACCGCTACTTCCCCACCGGGGAGCGCGACATCTTCGCCTGCGACAAGGTGCTGACCGAGTACCGCAAGGGCGACCGTAAGATGGCGGCGTTCGTCTCCGCCCGCGCCGGTGACATCCCCATGGACCGCATCGGCTATGCCATCCATGAGTACCAGCCTGCTTTCATCGCGCCGTCCCGTCTGCTGACGCTGGACGACCTGACCAAGCGCGGCTTCGGCGAGGCGATCTACGCCAACAGCACCCCCGCCCAGCGCGCGGCGCGTCTGCAGCTGGACGATCTGACCGACATGGACCGCCGCATCGTGCGCCGCGAGGAGTGGATGTGCGCTCAGACCATGATCAACAACGCCTGCACCATGCAGACCTACATCGACGACAAGACCGAGGGCGAGAAGCTGTATGTCAAGTTCTTCGATGACGCCAGCGACCACACCTATACCGTGGCCACCAAGTGGAACGCCACGGGCGGCGACTTCTTCGGCGATGTGAAGGCCATGTGCCGCAAGCTCTCCAAGCGCGGCCTGCGCGCGGCCGACCTGGTGCTCGGCTCTGACGTAGCCGACGCGATCCTCGACATGGAGAAGGTGCAGAAGCTGCTCGACCGCAACAGCGGCATCATCATCGGTACCATCGACCAGGAGCTCAGCCGCTACGATGGCGTGGTCTATATGGGTACGCTGAATTTCGGCGGCTTCAAGCTGAACCTGATCTCCGTAGACGAAACCTACATCGACAACAACGGTACCGAGCAGAAGTATTTCCCCGCCACCTCTGCGATGGTCACCGCCCCCGGCTGCGGCCATCTGATGTACGGCCAGATCACCCAGATCGACTACGGCTCCACCGCCTTTGCCAGTCATGCCGCGGCCCGCGTTCCGAAGTTCTCTCTGAACCAGGAGGCGGACATCCGCAAGCTGCGTCTGGGCGCGCGTCCGCTGGCTGCTCCTCACAACTACTGCCCGTACATCTACGCGGCCGAAGTTGTGTCCTGACCCGGCGCGGAAAGGAGACTGCTATGATGAAAATTGAGATCATCTGCGGCACATACGGCTACAGGCCGGATGGCTCGAAGCACCCCATTCCCATCGACCGCGGCGGTATCTGCGAGGTCTCCGAAGAGGAGGCGCAGCGCCTTTTTGCCCTGTGTGTCGCCCGCCCCGCCGAGGAAACGCCCTCTCCCGCCGTTGCAACGCCCCCTACGGGCGAGGACGGCAGCGGGGCTGGCGCTGACCCATCTAACAGCGACGAGGGCGCAGAGGACGCGGAAAGCGCCCATCTTGACCCCGAGCAGCTCAAAACGCTGACCAACGCCAAGCTCGCGGAGCTGGCCAAGGAGATGGGTATCGACACCGCCAAGCTCAAGACCAAGGCGCAGCTGATCGCCGCCATTACGGATGTTCCGCTGGAGGACGCGATTGCCGAGGACGACGACGGCGTGGACGACGGCGAAGCGCCCCCTGTGCTGACGCCGGAGGCGCCTGTGGTATGAGCGGCTTCAAGGATATGGTCGCCCGCGACAACTTCGGCGTGTTCCTCAACTGCGACGAGTTCGCGGAAAAGCGCACCGTCAAGTATGACGGGGCGACCTACGAGGATATTCCCATCGTCCTCTCCGGTCTGAAGGAGAAGGACCGCCGCCAGCTGATGAGTGACCATGCCCAGGGGCTTTACATCGTTTCCTCCGTTCTCCACTGCGCCCTGTCCGATCTCGGCGGGGTGCAGCCGGAGCGGGGGCAGCGTATCAGGATCAACGACCAGGAGGGCGGCGGAGGCTTCTTCCGGGAGTTCTATATCGCGTCCTCGGTCTGTGAGATGGGTATGCTGCGCGTGGAATTGGAGGCGGTGGACGAATGAGCTTTATCCGCGTCAACGAGGTCGGCGACGGCAGCCTGGAGCGCGTGAACAAGCTGCTGCACAATATCCCTGGCGGCGTTTACAAGGCGGCTTTCTCCGCGTTGAGGCGCGCCGGAGATACAGCCAAGACCCGCGCCGGACAGTTCGCCGCCGCCGAGTACACCATCAACAAGGGTGACTTCATGCGGAGAGTTCACTCCAAGACCCACATCACAGGCGGTGCGGGAGGCGTGATGGGTATGAGCATCAGTTTCTCCGGCACCGTGCTCCCACTGCTGACCTTCAACACCACATACAGCCGGGACGGCACCGTGCAGACACAGGTAAAGCGCAACGGCGGAGCCGCGACGCTTCAACACGCATTCGTGGCCCGTATTTTCGGCCCGACTGCCGTTTTCGAGCGCGTCGGCTCGCCGCGTTTTCCTGTGGAGCAGAAGTTTGGTCCGTCCACTGGACACATGATGCGGAACGAAGAAGTCATCGAGAAGATGGACGAAACGATCCGCGACACCTACGAAAAGCGCGTTGAGCATGAAATCCTGCGCGTGCTGAACGGATGGGGAGGCTGATTTATGACAAGAACCATTCTGCTGAAACGCCTGCGGGCCTTTACCGAGGAGGTCACCGCCGACCTGATCATGCCGACCCGTTTGCAGAAGGGCGACACGGAGCAGAGCTTCCGCCCTGCCAATGTCTACCTGACGCGCCTGCCGGACGGCACTTCCGCCACCAAGAAGGCCCCCTATGTGCTGCACCAGGTCATTACCGGCATGGATCAACAGCCGCAGGGACAGCGCGTGACCTCCAGTGCCAAGGTCCGGTCTATCTGCTGTGTCTATAACGATGACGAGCAGGAGGGTGGGCTGATGCTGCTGAATCTCATGGAGCGGCTGCGCATAGCGATGCTCAGGCAGGTCGTGATCGGGGGGCAGTTTACCCTTGACCTGGAGGCGGGGCTTGAAACGCTGGTCTATCCCGATGACACCGCCCCCTATTTCGTGGGGGAAATGGTCTCCACATGGAAGCTTCCCCCCGTGGAAAGAGAGGTTAACCTATGAGCGAAAGAATCATCGACACGGCGGCTCAGCCCGCCGCACCAAAGACGGCAAAGAAAAAGCCTGCCGCGCCGAAGAAGGTCGCCGACACCGGCGGCTTCTGTGTCTATCTCGGTCCGACCATGATGGGCGTGATCCAGCGCGGCACCATCTATCGCGGCGGCCGGAAGGAAGTCCTTGACACCCTTGCCCCGGTGATCGAGCAGCACCCGCTGATCGCGTCGCTGGTGGTGAGCGACGAAACGCTCCCCGCCGACCGCATCAAAGTCAAAACGCCTGGGAACCTGCTGTATGTGAATTATCACAAGCTGGCCAAGGGCATGAAGTAAGGAGGAAATTTCAATGAACCACGGCGTATATGTCTCTCAGCAGGCTACCAGCGTCAGCACCCCTGTCGTGGCGGAGTCCGGCGTCCCCTTCGTGGTCGGTCTGGCTCCTGTTCAGGCGGCGGATAAGCCTGCTGCCCCCGGCACCCCCGTTCTCTGCACCAGCTGGTCTGAGGCGGTGGAGATGCTGGGCTACTCCGACGACTGGGCAACCTACACGCTCTGCGAATTCATGTATTCGCATTTCAAGCTGTTCGCCTGCCAGCCCGTCATTTTCTGCAATGTTCTGGATATCGCCACCGCAAAGGAAGCGTCTGCCGCGACCGATATTGCGGTGACGGAGCACAAGGTAAAGCTTCCCATCGCAGCCATCAACGATTCCACTCTGGTCATCAAGCCTGCCGGCGGTACTGGCTCTGCCTATGTGTCCGGCACCGACTATAACGCCTATTACAGCGGCGAGCATCTGGTAGTGGAGCTGCTGTCTACCGGCAGCGCCTATGACGCAGAGCAGGTAAACATCGCCTACAACAAGGTCAAGGCATCCACCGTCACCGCATCTGACATCGCCTCCGCGATGGAGAATGTGGAGCTGTGCCTGACCCTGCTGGGCATCGTCCCCGATCTGCTGTGCGCCCCCGGCTATTCTCAGCAGTCTACCGTGGCCGCTGCGATGACCGCCAAGGCAGGCAACATCAACGGCCTGTTCCGCGCCAAGGCGCTGATCGACATCGACTGCGGCGCTTCCGGTGCGCGTGCCTATTCCGATGTTCTCACCAAGAAGAACGCCGCCAACATCGCCGACGAGGACGAGATCGCCTTCTGGCCGATGGTGAAGCTGGGCGATTACAAGTTCCACCTGTCTACCCAGATGGCGGGGCTGATGGCGCAGATCGACACCGGCAACGGCGGCTGCCCCTATGAGTCCCCCTCCAATAAGGGGCTGCAGTGCGACGGCCTCTGCCTGGAGGACGGCACCGAGGTCAACCTGACGCTTGCGCAGGCCAACTACCTCAACGGCATCGGCGTGGATACCGCGCTGAACTTCATGAGCGGCTGGGTGGCGTGGGGCAACTACACCGCCTGCTATCCCTCCAACACCGATGTCAAGGATTACTTTATCCCGGTCAGCCGTATGTTCGGCTGGGTCGGCAACTCCCTCGTCAAGACCTTCTGGAGCAAGCTGGACAAGCCTATGACCCGCCGCCTGATCGACACCGTTCTCGATTCCGCCAACATCTGGCTCAACGGTCTGGTGGGTATGGGCTACCTTCTGGGCGCTCGCGTGGAGATGCTGGAGAACGAAAACCCGCTGACCAACCTCATGGCCGGTATCATCAAGCTCCATGTCTACATGACGCCGCCCTCTCCTGCTCAGGAGATCGACTTCGTGCTGGAGTATGACGCCAGCTATGTCACCAGCGCCCTGCAGGGCTAAAAGGAGGTTTGAATCATGGATCAGAGCATTATCAACTTCAAGGTCTACGAGGACTCTGTTGAATATGTCGGTATGGCACAGGCGACCTTGCCTGACCTGACCGCGCTGACGCAGTCCATCTCTGGCGCCGGCATTGCCGGCAATGTGGAGGCGGTCATTCTCGGCCACTTCGACGCGATGACGCTGGGCCTTAACTTCCGCACCGTCACCGATCAGAGCGTGAAGCTCTCCGAGCCTCGCCGTCACACCATCGACCTGCGCGTTGCGCAGCAGGACGAAGATGTCGTGGCAGGCAAGGTGGTCGTCCGCGCCGTCAAGCACATTCTTGTGGTCATTCCCAAGAGCGACAAGGGCGGCTCCGTTGCCCCCGCCGCGCCCTCCAACGGCTCCGGCGAGTACGCCGTCCGCTACTGGGCGACCTACATTGACGGCAAGAAGGTGCGTGAGGTCGACCAGCTCAACTTCATCTGCTATGTCAACGGCACCGACTACTTGGCCGACGTCCGCAAGGCGCTCGGCATGTAAGAGACCTGACAAAAGCCCGGGGCGGAACATCCGCTCCGGGCATCTTTTTGAGATTTGAAAGGAGTTATCACCATGGCTGATATCAACAAGACCGTTGTTCCCGCCGACGCTTTCTCCACCGTCGATCACGACGAGTACGCCGCCGCCGAGGCGCAGGCCAAGGAGAGCGTAGGCAACTACACCCTCAAGCTGAAAAGGCCCTTCACCTACGAGGGGCAGACCTTTGACGAGCTGAACTTCGACTTTGAGGGGCTGACCGGCGATGACGCTCTTGCCATCGAGGACGAGCTTCAGGCCATCGGCAAGCCCACCATCTCGCCTACCTTCTCCGGCCAGTTCCTGGTGCGCATGGCGGCGCGAGCCTGCACCAACACCATCATTGACGCCAGCGGCCATCCCCGCCGTATCGGCGACGACGCCCTGCGCGCCCTGCCCATCTTCGAGTTCAACCGCGTCAGAGGCAAGGCCCGCTCTTTTTTGCTGGCATCGGAGCTGTAACCGGCGACGGCGGCGTCTGGCTCCGCAGGCAATGTCTTACGATGGCGAAAACCAATCAGACCCCCGTTTCCTACTGGCTATCGCTGCCCCTGCCGTCCCTGTGCAAGTGGATCAGAGTCAGCAACCAGCTTGTGAAGGAGGCGCGGGAGCGACGCAAGAATAAATAAATCTGAAAGGAGGGCCGTCTATGGCAGGCCGCAAAGAGTATGAGATGCTATTCCAGCTGAACGCGCAGCTTGGAGGCAGTTACAGCAAGACTTTCAAGGCCGCTCAGCAGGAAATTGTGTCCATGCAGAAGGAAATCCAGGCCCTCTCCAAGACACAGGCGGATATTTCCGCATTCCAAAAGCAGCAGGCAGCCGTGGAAGCGACACGGAAGCGGCTGGAAATGCTGCGGCAGCAATATGACAATATCCAGCGGGAGATGGAGGAGACCGGCAACGAGTCCGCCGACATGAAGAACAAGCTGCTGGCAAAGCAGCTTCAGATCGACAAGACCTCCGCCTCGCTGGAGAAGCAGACGGCAAAGCTGAACGAGCTGAGCGGTGCTTTGGAAGAGGCGGGCGTCAATACCGACGACCTCTCCCACAGCTCCGAGCAGCTTGCCGGCAAGATCGACACGCTGAAAAAGAAGCAGGGCGAGGCCGCCGATAAAGCTATGACCTTCGGCGACAAGGCGGGGCAGGCCTTTAATCAGGTACACGAGGCCATCGTGGCCGCAGGCATCGCCGTCGCCCTGAAAGAGATCTACGAATACTTCGCCAGCTGCGCGCAGGCGTCGATGGACTTTGAGAGCGCCATTACCGGCGTCGCCAAGACCACAGACCTCACAGACGAGGAACTGGCGGCAATGTCGGATTCCATCAAGGCGCTGTCCACGGAGATCCCCGCCACCACAGAGGAGATCGCAGCGGTAGCCGAAGCCGCGGGACAGCTCGGCATCCAAAAGGATGCCCTGCTGGACTTCACCGAGATCATGACCATGCTCGGCACTGCCACCAACATGACAGCTGACGAGGCAGCAACCTCCCTTGCGCGCTTCGCCAACATTACCGGCATGGCAACGGACAATTACGGACGGCTCGGCTCTGTCATCGTTGACCTGGGCAACAACTTCGCCACGACGGAATCCGAGATCGTGGCGATGGGTACGCGCCTGGCGTCGGCGGGTAAGCTGGCCGGACTGACCGAGCCGGAGATCATGGCTCTGGCGGCGGCGATGTCCTCTGTCGGCATCGAAGCCGAGGCGGGCGGTACCGCCATGACCCAGACGCTCAACGCCATTGAAAAGGCCGTTGCAAAGGGTGGGGACGACCTCGCGGAGTTCGCCCGTATCGCGGGTATGTCCTCCGAAGAATTTTCTTCTGCGTGGAAGAACGACGCCATGAGCGCCCTGACTTCCTTCATCGGCGGGCTCGGCAAGCTGGACGAGCAGGGCGAGAGCACCGTCCTCGTACTGGAAGACCTGGGGCTGACCGGCATCCGGCAGAGCAATATGCTCAAAGCCCTGGGTCTTGCCGCAGACCAGATGACCGGCGCGGTGGACACTGCAAATACCGCCTGGCAGCAAAACACCGCCCTTACCAACGAGGCCAACAAGCGCTACGCCACCGCGCAGAGCCGGTTGACCATGATGCAGAACGCCTACAACAACCTCAAGGTAGCCATCGGCGACGCCTATACTCCCGCGCTCAGCGAGGCTTACGGCGTCGGCACGAAGGTCCTCAACAGCATTACGGCGTTCATTCAGAAGAACCCGGCGTTGGTCAATGCCATCACCGCCTTTGCAGGCGTGATCGGCGCGGTCGTCGCCGCGCTGGCTGCCTACACAGCGGCAATGAAGCTGGCCAGTATCGCATCTGCGGCGTTTGCCGCCACAACTGGAGTTGCCCTGGCCCCAATCCTTGCTGTCACTGCAGCCGTGGCCGGCGTGGTTGCGGTCGTTGCAGCCCTTGCTACCGCCGCGTCGAATGACGCCGTACCCAGTGTGAAGGAGCTGACCGAAGCCGCCCGAGGAATGCGGGAGGCGATGGACGAGGCCAAGGCCACCTATGACGATACTGTTACCTCCACCATGGCCGCTGCAGGCGTCGCAGACACCTACATCGGCAAGCTGGAGGAGATGGAGGCGGCGGGGCTCAATACCGACGAGCAGCACAGGCAGTACCACAACACCCTGGCTCTGCTCTGCCAGGTGGTACCGGAGCTGGCCGATTATATCGACCTCGAAACCGACACCATCAATGGCGGCACCGAAGCGCTCCGCGCCAACACCGAGGCGTGGAAGCAGAATGCCATGCAGCAGGCCTATCAGGATCAGCTCACCGAGCTGTACTCCCAGTATTCCGCCGTGCTGATCGAGGCAGAAGAAAACAGCATCGGGCTCACCAAGGCGCAGTACAGCTTGGAGGCCGCCCAGCAGAAGCTGTCTGATACCTACGCGCAGATGGATGCGCTATGGGCAGACGCGCAGAAGCAGGCGGATGCCTATTACGACCAGTACGGCTATTACACCGATGCGACCGCTTTTCTCTCGCAGGAATACTACGACCTGCAAAACTCCATCTACGACACCAACAACGAGATATGGGCGGCTGAGAAGTCCATCAAAAATTACAACAAGGCGATGGAAGAGGACGCAGACGCCGTTTCCGATGCTGAGGCGGAGATTGCCCTCGCGGAAGAGGCGGTCAAGAATCTGACCGCCTCCATGAACGAAGGTACTGGCGCGTCCGAGGAGGCTGCTGCACAGGTCAGCGAGTTCCAGGCTGCCATCTCCGGCGTGCAGGAAAAGATCAACGCCCTTGTGGAGTCCTACAACGAGGCGTACAGCGCGGCATACGAAAGCATATCCGGACAGTATCAGCTTTGGGACGAGGCCGCAAAGGTCGTTGCAACCAGCGCGGGCAGCATCAATTCCGCACTGGAGAGCCAGATCACCTACTGGCAGGACTACAACGCCAACCTGCAATCCCTGACTGACCGCAGCACCGACATCGAGGGGCTGAGCGACATGATCGCCTCCTTTGCTGACGGCAGCTCCGACAGCGTGAACGCGATCGCCGGCATGGCAGGCGCCACCGACGAGCAGCTGGCCACGATGGTAGCCAACTGGAAGACTCTGCAGCAGGAGCAGCAGAACGCGGCGGGGAGCGTAGCCGACCTCAAGACCGACTTCACGGCCACCATGGACGAGCTGCAGACGGCGCTTGCTGAGGACATTGAAGCGATGGACCTTGGCGACGAGGCCAAGGCAAGCGCGCAGGCCACCATTCAGGGATTTATCGACGGAGCTGTCGGTATGCTGCCCCAGGTGACCGCTGCCTACAACCGCGTCGCCGCCGCAGCCAGAGCCGCACTGTCCGCGTCCGGTACCGGAACGGCCAGCAGCATTCCCGGCTACGCAGTTGGTACGCAGTCCGCCGCACCCGGCTTTGCCCTCGTCGGCGAAAACGGCCCGGAGCTGGTCTACTTCAACGGCGGCGAGCAGGTCATGACCGCCGAGGAGACCGCCGCTATGCGCGAGAGCATGGAGATCCAGGCCATCACCTTCGCCCCGCAGCTGCTGGAGGCACTGCACGCCATCCATGGCGACGGCGCGCTTTCGGCAGAGCCGGGCGCAGGCTCCGGCGCCGGATCGGTGGAGCTGCAGATCGTGTTTCAGATCAACGGCGGCGCATCGCCTGAGACGGTGGAAGCTCTGCGTGAGTACGGAGACGAGTTCGCCGAGCGCGTCCTTGAAGTCATGGAGGAGGCCGGCATCGACACCGCAAGGAGGGCCTACAAATGAGTAAGACCTACACCACCATTCAGGGCGATATGTGGGACAGCATCGCCTTCTCCCAGCTGGGGAGCGAAGCGTACACCGACCGGCTGATGAATCTCAATCCGCAGTATCTCGGGTACTACACCTTTCCAGCCGGGATCGTGCTGAAGCTGCCCGACCCTGCTGAGGATGTCGGCGATGCCCTGCCCCCGTGGAAGCAGGTGGTCGGATGAGCAGCCCGAATCAGGCGCGCCGCGTCACGGCGCAGATATTTTTCCAGGGCGCGGACATCACCGGCAGTATGCGCCCCTATTTCCTGTCGGCCACCTACACCGACAAGGAGGCGGACGGCACTGACGATCTGCAGCTGAAGCTTCAGGACCGCGATGATATATGGCTCAAAAAGTGGCTGGCCGATGCCATCGACGCAGCAGCCTCCGCAGGGAGCCTGTCCGCGTCCTCCAAGGCCAAGACCGATGGTGCGGCAAAGTCCTACAAGGTCACCGCCAAAAGCGGCTTGAATGTCCGCTCTGGCCCCAGCACCAGCTACGGTAAATACGGCGCTCTGGTCTGCGGTGCGGAGCTGCAGGTCGAGGGCATCGAAAACGGCTGGGCGAAGGTCAGCTATAACGGCAAAACCGCCTATGTCAGCGCATCGTACATCAAGGAATCCGGCGGCGGGGGCGGCGATGCTTCTGCCGCCGCTCCTGCCTCTGCTTCCGGCGCCGGCTTCAAGATCAGCGCCGTGTTCGTTCGGGAGAACTGGACGGGCGGCGGCAGGGATAAGGTGCTGGACTGCGGACAGTTTGAGCTGGACAGCGTTGACGCCTCCGGCCCGCCGAACACCATCACCATCAAGGCGACGGCTCTTCCGTACAGCGCACAGATCCGCCAGACGGAGAAATCCAAGGCATGGGAGGCCTACACGCTTTCCGGCATCGCAAACGAGATGGCCGCTGCCAACGGAATGACCTGTATGTTCCTCGCCAACAGCGACCCGTCCTATGGCCGCGTGGAGCAGTACAAGCAGAGCGACATCGCCTTTCTCTCCAAGCTGTGCCACGAGGCGGGTATCTCTTTGAAAGCCACCAATAACCTGATCGTACTTTTCGACCAGGAGGATTACGAGAAGAAATCCCCCGTGTTGACCATCGTCCGCGGCAGCGGCAGCTACACCAAGCACAAGCTGAACGCGGGAACGGCCGGAACGCAGTACGCTTCCTGCCGCGTCAGCTACACGGACCCCGGCACAGGAAAGTGCATCGAGGCCACCGTCAAGGTAGAGGACTACAACGACAAGGCCAAGAACAACCAGCAGCTGGAGATCACCGCGAAGGTGGCAAGCGTGGCCGAGGCCAAGACCAAGGCCGAAAAATATCTCCGGCTGCACAACAAGTACGCAAAGACCGCGACCTTTACGCTGCCCGGCAATCCGGATATCGTGGCCGGCGTCACAGCCAAGCTCACCGGCTGGGGTGCGTGGGACGGGAAATACATTGTGGAGCAGGCTGCGCACTCGGTCGGCTCGTCCGGCTATACCACGCAGGTCAAGCTGCGCAAGACATTGGAGGGATATTGATGGACGAACTGCAGAATATCCTTTCGAGGCTCGTTCAGACCGGCACGGTAACGGCCGTCGACAGCGCAAAGCGCAGGGCTCGTGTCAAGTTTAAGGACACAGGCATCATTTCGGACTGGCTCTATGTGCTCCAGCACTACGGAGCGAATTTTTACATAAAGCCGGACGCAAAGCACACGCATGAGATCACGGACACCTTCACCGGCGGCGGCACAGCCAGCGAATTCCCCGACCACGACCACCTGCCCGGCTCGCATCTGACCTACTGGATGCCGAAGGTGAATGACCGCGTCCTCTGCCTATACCTTCCGGTATTCAACGGGGACGGTTTTGTGTTAGGAGGTTTTTGAGCATGGGAATGGTCGGCTGTCTGGGCGACATCGTTTTTACGGTGTCTGACCGCACGATCGAAACGATCAATAATGTCACCTGGTCTGGGTCTGCCCGGTACGCGACCCATCAGCGGCACGGCACACACGCCCTTACGGAGTTCACCGGCCTTGACCCCGACAAGATGACCTTCGACATCGTTCTCTCCGCTTACCTCGGCGTTGATCCTATCGCCGAGGTCGTGAAGCTGTGGAACTATGAGCGCGGCGGCATCGCCGTCCCGCTGGTGATCGGCAACAAGGGCTACGGGAAATATCGCTGGTCCGTGCTTGATCACAAGATGAAGATGAAAACCTATGACGGACGCGGCAACGTAACCAGCGCCACCGTGTCCGTCAGCCTGCAAGAGTATCTGAGGGGGTAAAGCTGCCATGAGCTACAAGGTGACCGCATCTGACATCGGCGCGGTGCAGCTCAACGAGACTGATACCGTCCGCTCTGTCTTGCAGAATATCGCCATTATCCTTTCCACGCGGCAGGGGACCTGTCCGTTGTATCGCGGCTTCGGTCTTCCTCAGAAGTTCGTGGATAAGCCTCTGCCGGTAGCTATGCCTATGATGTATTCCGAGGTCAAAGAGGCAGTGGAAGAATATGAGCCCCGCGCCGAGGTGGTGAATGTGACCTTTGCGGCCGACAGAAACGCCCCGGGCAGGCTGATCCCTACCGTGGAGGTGAACATCATCAATGAGTGAGAGAAATACGGGATATCAGTTTGTTTCTACCGACACCGAAGCGGTGGAATCGCTGCTGATCTCCATTTACGAAAAAATCACCGGCGTCAGCGTGAAGCCCGCCAGCCCCGAAAAGCTGTTTATCCAGTTCGTGGCCGCCGTGGTAATCCAGGAGCGCGGGCTGAACAATTACACAGGCAATCAGAATATCCCAAGCCGCGCGGAAGGGGAAAACCTGGACGCGCTGGCCGAGTTGTTCTATGTCACGCAGCGCCCGGCGGCGCAGGCTGCGGTCTGCACCGAGCGCTTCCATATCTCCGAGGCACAGACCACGGCGATCCTCATTCCTTCCGGTACGCGCGTCACCGACGCCAGCGGTACGCTGACATGGGAGACGGTCGCGGATGCCTATGTATCCATCGGCGAAACCTATGCCGATGTGCAGATCCGCTGCCAGACTGTTGGTGCGATCGGCAACGGCTACGCAGTGGGACAGATCAACACCTTCGTTGACCTGTTCGACTACTGTGAGCGCTGCGAAAACCTCACCGCCAGCGATGACGGCGCAGACCAGGCCACTGACGACGAGTTCTATGAGCTGATGCGCGCCAGTCAGGACGCTTACAGCTGCGCCGGAGCCAAGGGTGGGTATATCTACTTTGCCAAGCAGGTCAGCACCAAGATCGCCGATGTGGTGGCGAACAGCCCCAGCGACGGAGCGGTGGACCTCTATGTCCTCATGGACGACGGCACCATCGCTACCACGGAGCTCAAGAATGCTGTCCTCGCTGCCTGCAACGATGACACGGTGCGGCCGCTGACGGACAAGGTCTCTGTCAAGGACCCGCAGAAGGTGAGCTACAATATCACCTTCACCTACTATGTGCCGAAGGACAGTTCCCTCAGCTCCACAGAGATCAAGGCTGCGGTCGACAAGGCCGTGGCTGAGTTCGTCGCGTGGCAGTGCGGGAAGCTGGGGCGCGACATCAACCCCTCCGTGCTGATCGGAAAGCTCATGCAGACCGGCATCAAGCGCGTGGCGCTGACCAGCCCGGTCTTTACCACGCTGCGGGATGGCTCCGACGACACGACGCCGCAGGTTGCGTCGGTCGGGACCATCACGGCCACGAATGGGGGCTACGAGGATGAATGAGGCGCACGGCATCACGAAGGAAAACCTGCTGGCCTCCTTGCCGGCAGTCCTTGCCAATGACGACAATATGGCAGCACTTGCCTCTGCCGTTGCCGAGGTGCTGGCTGCCCGCGTAGGCGAGATTGAGCGCGTGTCGATCTACTCACAGATCGACCGGCTCCCGAACGAGCTGCTGGACATTCTGGCGAACGACTTCAAGGTTGACTGGTGGGACGCCAACTACACCCTGGAGGAAAAGCGCCGGACGCTGAAAGACTCATGGAATGTTCACCGCAGGCTCGGCACCAAGGCGGCGGTCGTGCTGGCGATCTCCGCCATCTACCCCGATACGCAGGTCAGCGAATGGTGGGAATACGGCGGCAAGCCGTACCACTTCAAGCTGCTGATCGACGCCACCTATGAGAATGTCGACCCCGTCAGACATCAGCGCGTGATCGACCGCGTTGACTTTTACAAGAATCTGCGCTCGGTGCTGGACGAGGTAGAATACTACGACGCCGGAGGACTGGCAACAGAGTATTTCGGCGCGGCCTGTATCGGCTGCGAGCTGGTCGACAGCGCGGCCGCCATTCGATACTGACACGGAGGTGTTTTACTATGGCAACATGGAACGGCGTCATCACCAACGCCGGCAACAGCCTGCTCAATGAGTGGGTGAATGAAAAGACCCTGAACTTCGACAGCGCAGCTGCGGGGCAGGGCACCGTCGCGGCGGCGGCAATGATGGCACAGACTGCCCTCGTCAATGAAAAGCAGACCGCGAGCCTGCTGGGCGGCGAGAGAGTATCTTCCGGCATTCGCCTGAAGCTCCGCATCGCTGCGCCGAATACGGCCTATACGTTGAATCAGTTCCGCGTATCTGCCAGCGTGGACGGAGGAGCGTCCGCCATGATCGCCTTGTTCCAGCTGGAGCAGGGCGTTCCCATTCCCAGCAAGACAGAATCGCCGGATTTCGTCTACACCTTTTACGCGCTGATCTCCTGCTCGAATACCGGCACATGGACGGTGACGGTCGACACCAGCGCCTGCGTCACGCAGAGCGATATGTCCGCCGCCATCGCTGAGGCGGTAAAGACCAAGCAGGACAAGATCATGGTCAAGGGTCTGCTGCTGGGCGACGGGAACGGGAATATCTCTGCGGCAGTCGCCGGAAAGGACTACGGTTATCCACTTGCAACAGGCTCAGGAGCGCCGACAGACACGACCGAGGGTACCGCAGGGCAGCACTACTATGACGGCGCTACGGGCAAGGAATACGTCTGCAACGGCAAGGACAGCAGCGGCAAGTATCAGTGGAAGCTGTCCGGCGCCAGCGACGCGGCCGATCTGACCTATAACGGTGAATCGCTCGGCACCTTCCTTGATGGCGTTTCCGTCGACCTCGACACGCTCTCCAAGGGGCTGGACGGAAGTAAGCCACTCACCGGCAAGACCGATCCGACCTCCAGCACGAAGGGCTCGGTCGGCCAGTCGTATCTGAACACAGACACCATGCAGACCTTCTACTGCACGGCAGCCAACGATCAGACCGGCGTATATACATGGGAAAAGCCCAAGGGCGGCGGCGTGTCTCCACAGCTGGAGGTCTCTGTTGCCACCGGATCGGCTATCACCTGTACGAACGGCGAGACTACTCTGACCGGCACCAGCGTCGGCGGTAAATGCGTTTTTGATCTTCCCGGCTACGGCACATGGTCGCTGTATGCCACGCTGAACGGGCAGACCACCGCCACCGAGACTGTGGTCGTGGATCAGGTCAAGCAGTACGCGGTGACGCTGAGTTACTTCGCGGCTACGCTGACCGTAACGGCGGAATCCGGCGCAGTCGTGACCGCCGCGCTTGGCACGAAGCAGTATACCGGCACCTGCGGCAGCAACGGCAAGTGTGCGCTGACCGTCAACTATGCCGGCACCTATTCCGTGACGGCCACCAAGAGCGGGGTATCCTCGTCCACGGCGTCCGCATCGGTGTCGACCTCCGGCGGCAGTTACACCGCAACGGTGAAGTTCTGCACCCTCACCGTCACCATCGACAGCGGCTCTACGGTCAAGGCGGTCAACGGCTCCACCACACTCACGGCCACCAGCAGCGGAACGGCAAAGTTCTACCTGCCGAACACCGGCACGTGGAGCGTCACCGCCACCAAGAACGGCGAGACGGCCACCGGCAGCGTAGCTTGCAGCTCCTACACCGGCTATACGCTGGAGCTGTCCTATGTCAAGGTCTTCGGTGTCTGCTGGAATTACAATGCACAGTCGACGGCGCTGACCCGCCTGAAAAAGTCCACCGATCCGAACGGACTGGTCAATGTCGACATCACCACGAATCCCGCGCCTGCGGTCGGTACCGGCGCCGGCAGCTCTCCCTTCGACAACTATCTCCCGTGGAGCGGCATGGACGAGTACAACATCATCAACAATGCCGTAAGCTACAAGAAGGGGCAGAGCGGCTTCTCTCGAAGCAGCTACGATACCGTTGTCTTCATCCCCGAGTATTACTTCCGTATTATCGACGATGCCGCCAACAAGAAACGGTACTTCTACATCGCGGATAAGGCCAAGAGCGGCTTCACCAAGCACCCCGGCTCCGGCAAGTATGTCGGCCGCTACAACACGATCTCCGGCCATTATTCCAAGACCGGCGCTGCGCCGCTGGTCAACCTGACCCGCGCATCGGCTCGTTCCGGTGCCAGAGGAAAGGGTAGTAAGTGGAGCGAGTATGACTTCGCGTCTTGGTGCGCGGTCTGGCTGCTCTATTTGGTGGAGTTTTCCGACTGGGACAGCCAGAGCAAAATCGGGCGCGGCTATGTCGACGGCAACAGCTCTGCCATTTCTTCCGGCGGCACGGACAGCATGACTTACCATACCGGACGCGCAGCTGGGACGAACGGAAAGACCGCCGTCCAGTACCGGCACATCGAGAATCCCTACGGCAATGTCTTCGAGTTTATCGACGGGATCAACTTCTCCGACGGAACGGTATATGTCTGCCTGAACCCTGCGAGCTATGCAGATGACACCGCGACCAACTATACGAACATCGGCTCCAAGATACAGCGCGATGGGTACATCACGGCCATCGGCGTAGCGGCTGCCATGCCCTGGGCGTTCTTCCCCACGGGGGTCGGAGGAAGCGAAACAACCTATATTCCGGACTACGCCTACTACGTCTCTGGCTGGCGTGTCCTCCACGTCGGTGGCGACTGGAGCAACGGCGGCGATGCCGGCCTATTCTACTTCAACGCGATCAACACCTCGTCGGGCACGCTCTCGTACGTCGGCGCGCGACTCCTTTTCCACCCCTAATGGGGGACCGGGGGCCGCAGCCCCCGGAGCTTTCCCGCCTGCACCAGCTGGCGGCATAAGCGCAAGCCCAAAAGCTGAATGGGGTACGGGGCGAAGCCCCGTCGACACGATTTTTGAAAATAACGTATTCTGTTATTTTCTCCCGTTTTTCCGTATGCGTGGCAGGCCGGAGGTATAATTATCTCCGGGACTGTCTGCGCCATGCGCCGAGGGCTTGTTTTCTACGCCAACTACAACTCTGGCTGGCGTGTCCTCCACGTCGGTGGCAACTGGAACAACGGCGGCAATGCCGGCCTTTTCTACTTCAACGCGAACAACACCTCGTCGAACACGAACTCGAACGTCGGCGCGCGACTACTTGTTTTTCTTTTGACTGGCGCAGGCTTTCCCTCACCGCTTGGTGAAAATATTGCCGCATAGGACGGGGTTTAGTAGGCTTCGGCTCGAATAACCTCGCAGGCAAACAAGGACGGAGGGAAAATCCTATGCCGAAACGAGTCGGCTATCTCTACGACAAGATGGTTGACCGGGACTTCATTCGCGCTGTCATTCAGGAGGCGGCAAAGGGGCGCCGGAGTCGTAAAGACATCGCCCCTGTGTTGGCGGACCTGGACGGGTATGTCGAAAAGACCTATGAGCTGGTCGCAACCGAGAGCTTTGTACCGTCCGAGCCGAAGATCCGCGAGATCTATGATGAGAGCAGCGAGAAACACCGTAAGATCAAGATGGTCCCATTCTGGCCGGACGGCGTGATCCAATGGATGCTTGTGACGGCTATGAAGCCGGTGCTTATGCGCGGTATGCACCCGTGGTCCTGTGCGTCCATTCCGGGACGCGGCGGGAAGCATATCTACAAGAAAATCCGCGGCGCGCTTCGCAACGACCCGAAGGGAACGAAGTACGCCGCGGAGCTTGACGTCGCGCAGTATTACCCCAGCATCTCCGGCAAGCGCCTGATCTGGGCTCTTGCGCGGAAGATCAAGGACAAGCGCTTTCTGCGGACGGTCTATTCCATCATCGAATCCTGCGGCGGCGGGCTGGCTATCGGGTATTACATCTGCCAATGGCTGGCAAACTTCTACCTGGAGTCTCTGGACCAGTACATCATGACGCTGCCGGGCGTGAAGTATATGACCCGCTACATGGACAACATCACCCTGCTCGGGCCGAATAAGAAGCAGCTGCACAAGGCGCGGAAGCTGATCGCCGCGTTCATGCAGCAGCGGCTCGGCCTGTCCATGAAAGCGAACTGGCAGATCTATCCCACCGCAAAGCGCATGGTGAGCGCGGTCGGCTACCGCTTTTCCCGCACTCATGTCATTCTGCGCAAGCGGAATTTCCTGCGCTTCACCCGGCAATGCCGCCGCGTCAAAAAGCGGCTTGACGCCGGAAAGCCTATCATGTTCGCCCAGGCCTCCGGGCTACTGAGCCGCGCCGGGCAACTGAAGCACTGCAATAGTCATACAATTCGGGTGAAGTACATTGACCCGATTGGAGTAAAACATCTGAAGGAGGTCGTGCGAAATGAGAGTAAGAGGCGACAACGCGCCCAGCAACGCATTCTCGCTGGAGGAGCAGCCTAATAAGCCGGGGGTAGCCCTGGTACGCTTCTATGAGAACGCCGAGCCGTTTGAGGAAAAGCGTGACGAGCTGACCATCAGCGGGTGGGTGTACGACGAATATCACCTGGAGCTGAATATGTACGACGGCCTGAGTGAAGACATCCTCGGCAACTATGCCGGTTATCTGGCGCAAGCCAAGCTGCACGAGGCGGAGGGCAAGACGATCCCCTCCCTGCAGCAGCAGGTAGCCGACCTGGAGACCGACAAGGCGGCATTGACGGAAAAGGTGACGAGCCTTGAGGGGCAGGTCACCGATACGCAGATGGCGCTATGCGATGTCTACGAACAGATCGTCGCCGTGACATCTACAACAGGAGGCGCGTAACTGATGGCGAGCAATTACATGGTGAAGGTCTACGCAGACCTGATCCGCAAAGGAAAAAAGACGATTGAGGAAGTTCCCGACCAGCTGCGAGCAGCCGTCCGGGAAATCCTCGAAAATAGCAAGAATGGAGCTGAGGGCTTATGAAAAGCCTTCGGCTCCTTCTTTTATACATTCTGATGGGAAAGGAGGTAGCAGTTATGGCAGTTGTCTACGCGACCCTGATCGTCAAGGGCAAGAAGACCATCGACCAGGTTCCGAGCCTGATTCGGAAGCAGGTCGAGGAGATCCTGGCAGATCTCGAAGTCACCGTCTGACCACGGCATTGATACGGAGGGCAGCTCCTTTGCGGGGGCTGCCCTTCTTATCACGCGCAGAGGAGGATTGAGAGATGACGCTCAAGGAGATTTTGTTTGGTGGGGGAAGTGCGCTGTTTGTGCTGCTGACGCTGCTCCAGCTCGCCCCCATCAAAATCAATCCGTGGTCTGCAATAGCAAAGGCTTTCGGGCGCGCTATCAACAGCGAGGTCTTGGAGAAGGTCGGAAAGCTCGAAAGCGAGCTGCAGTGCGTTCGGTCTGGCATGGCCGAGGAAAAGGCTGTCAACTGCCGGGCGCGCATTCTACGCTTCGGCGATGAATGTCTCCACGGCGAGCGCCACACCAAAGATCATTTCGACCAAACGCTCCGGGACATCGCTGCCTATGAACGATACTGCGATGATCACCCGGAGTTTGAAAACAATGTAACAGAGCTGACCAGTGACCGAATCAAGACGATATATCGCCGGTGCTTGGACAGCAACGACTTTTTGCAGTAAGGAGGAGTCACCGTGAATTTTCTGGATATGGCAAGTATCCGGCTGGCCGTCGGACTGGTACTTCTGATCGCCGCCAATATCGCCCTCGGCTCCATCAACGCCATTATCGCCTGTGAATGGGATCTGGTAAAGTTCCGCAACGGCTGCATCAAGGGCGGCGTGATCGCTCTGGCGCTGATTGCGGTTTACTTCGCCGGGTACCTCAACCCTGATCTGATGGTGGTGGAGGTGAGCGGCCAGACCGTGAATCTGATGACAGCGGTGTCGCTGGTCATGCTGGCGGCGTTCACAGCCTATGCCGTTGACGTGATCGGCAAGCTGAAAGATATGCTGCTGACCGCAACGCCCGGCACAGATCAGACGCCGGCCGCGCTGCCGGAGGAAAAGACTGATGAAGATGAAGCCCCCGACGCCCCGAAGGAGGAATGACCCATGACCACTATTGAGCGAGTGATCGCCACGGCCAGAGCCGAGATTGGCTACATCGAAAAGGCCACCAACTCCCAGCTGGAAGACAAGACTGTCAACGCTGGCAGTGGGAACTGGACGAAGTATGCCGCATTTCTCGACGGCCTCGGCGTCTACAACTTCCCGAAAAACGGCTACGCCTGGTGCGATATGTTCGTTGATTGGTGCTATATCACGACCTTCGGCCTCAGCGTCGCCATGAAGATGACGAATCAGCCGATGGGCGGGTACGGCGCCGGCTGCACTCAGTCGGCAGGCTATTATCGTGCGGTCGGCCGTTTCCACAAGAGCAACCCCCAGCCGGGGGATCAGATTTTCTTCACCAACGACGGAGGGAAATCCATGTATCACACCGGCCTCGTCGAGAAGGTGTCCGGCGACAGGGTATATACCATCGAAGGGAATACCTCCAGCGCCCCCGGCGTCGTTCCGAACGGCGGCATGGTACGCGACAAAAACTATTCGATCAACTACGCGCAGATCGGCGGCTACGGTACGCCGGACTGGTCGCTCGTAAAGGAGGAAGAAGATATGGCAGAGATCACTCAGGACAAATTCAACGAAATGTTCAAGGTTGCCATGAATGCCTACCGCGCGGAATTGCAGGACAATGACTGCGGCAATTTCAGCGCGGACGGCCGGAAGTTCGTTGAGGAAACCGGCCTGCTGGTCGGCGGCAGCAAGCTCCCCAACGGCGAGGCGAATTTCATGTGGCAGGACTTCCTGACCCGCGAGCAGTTCGCAACCGTCCTCTACCGCTTCGCCCAGAAGTTTGGGCTGAGCTGATGGCAAGGCGCAAGCGCAGAGCCGCGAAGAAGCGCAAGGTCGAATGGAGCAAGGTTGTGTGCCTGCTGGCGATGCTGGCCGGTCTGCTGATCGTTCAGGAATGCCTGTTCCTCATGTATCTGTGCATCAAGAGCGGCTATACCGCCGCCGCTGCATGGCTCACCGCCGCCACCGGCGTTGGCGAGGCGATCATCATCGCCGGAGCAAACGGCTACCTCTCGCTTGCGAAGTCCGACCACAAGCGCGGAGGAATCACCTTTGAGGCAGCCAAGGCAAACAACTTCCGGACCGACACGGATAACAACGGCAGTATCGACAGCCCCGCCATCTGAATGCCGCCCCGCACAATGAAAGCCCCCTCGCAGGATTTTACCGTCCTGTCGAGGGGGCTTTTTCTGTTTTTCAGCGCTTTCGCGTTTATGGGGCGCTGTGGCGCTTTTCGCGGCTTGGGTGTGCGTCTACCCTCCCGCGATGTAAAGGGCGTGTTGCAACTCACCTACGGCGGCGAGAGTGGCTTTTTATTCGCCCTCCGTCCTCTCTCGTTTGCCGAATGCACAGAAATGATCTCCAAAGACCAACAATCCGTGAACTTGACCGCAAGAGTATTTGTTCGCCCATGCCGCCCATGTTGCATAGTAGCAACTTTCGCATCGTACCACGGGAACGGCATCAATTGTCGGCGCATTTTCGATATCTGGTACCGTGAAATACGGCGTTGCGTTGCGACTTAGCCTTGCACTGAGTTTATCGGCGTCAATCAGTCTCATGCTCATTACTTCCTTCCATCCTCGCCCCGCAGTGTGGGCAGTAGTTCGACAGAACAAACTTGTCGTTGCAGTCGTAAACAGCTTCCTCTTTGCAGGCAGAGCAGATATATCCGCCGATCGGGTCGCGTCCTGCAACTGCGGGATCCCATCCGGTCATTTCGCTTTCATAAACAGGCATCCACAACCCGTGCACCACAGGCGCGGCATCGACGGCGGGCTGTGCTTTGACAAAAGCTCTTATATTCTCGTCAAGCATACCAAATTTGTTCGTGCCATGGCAATCAATGCGAAGCAGTAACGCTTCACGTTCAATGTATTCAGGCATCAATTTCACCCTCCTCCATTTTTGCGCCGCAATGAGGACAGTACAGAGAGACAGCCTCCGGCTCGTCCCACTCCCAGCCGCAGGCGGAGCAACGGTTATAACCGTAGTCGTCCTCAATCCATTCCCCGTGTGTCACAGGGGCAACATCAGAGGCTGGGGTAGCGGCAACAATTTCCATAGCCGCCGCTCCATCAGAGCCGCTTTCCCACTTCGTTTCCATCACCTTTTGCACCACAACGCTACGCTTGATGTAATCCATTGTCAGTCCTCCTTAGAAATCCCATGTGTCCCGTGCTGGAACAAACTCAATGATCGTTCCCTCCGGCACAGGGTCGCAGGGCTCACCGTCAAAGGCGTTGCCCTGCTTCGTGCAGATGTCGGCCGGTCTGCTCCGGCGCGGGTCGACATCGACATAGAGCCGACCGTCGCACTCGTAGACAGGGCGACCCCAGCTGTCGCGGCCTCTGTGTTCCAGCCGCAACACTGGCGCGGCGCAGAAATCCTCGTAGCTCATGTGGCCCTCCGCTTTCATCGCGGCACTGGCAGCGGCCAGCTCCTCGGGCGTCCAAGATTTACTCACAGGTATTGTCTCCCTTCTTCATCGTCCACGGTGAAATGATAGCCCTCGGTCAAAAGCACAGTCCCTTTGTTTGGCGCGTGGATCATGACGGTACGGCGACCGATGTAATCCGCTGGAATTTCACCGCGCTCGACCATATCCCGAAAGTACGGGCAATCATTCCAGCGGTCGGTGTACTGCTCACGCGCCCACGCTGCGGCGGAGTAGTGCCGCCTCATGCGCCAGTTCTCCGGCGCGGAGACGATAGCCCATGCGGTCAGCGGCCGCCGATCCCCCGTCATGTCTTCCAGCGCCTCCACCGTGCCGCAGGCATCGCAGATATGGACCGTTGCCCTGCGGCTCAGTGCGTTGCGGGTGACGCTCTCCGCGTCCATCGCCATCTTCCCGCAGCGGGGGCAGGCAAAATGCCCGCCCTGCTGCTTCTCTGCAAAACGCTCGATCAGTGTCTTGGCTTCGTTCTCGTTCATAGAAATCTCTCCTTTCTCAGAACTGTTTGATGATGTCCTGCGCGTTTTCGCCGTAGTAACTCTTAATCCATCTATCGGCAAGGATTTCAATGTCAGTGGTGCGCTCGTAGCGCACGTCAATCAACAGCGTTTGCGTTGATGTCTTAACCGTCATGTAGTAGCCTGTGCCGTAGTGCTTGTTGTCGGTGGGGGGAACGAGGGTAAATGTGAGACTTTCGGTAAAAGGCTCGCCCTCACAGGTTGTCCCCTTGACGGTAGCACTCATAGTGTTGTAATCCATATCGTGTCCTTTCTCCCCGTCGTGCCGATAGGTCAGCCGGTCATGCAATTACAACTTGGCGTTGTAGTCTTTCAACTTGACTTGGATGATGATTTCTTCGCGGCCCATGGTAACATAGGTGATTTTGGCTTCCAGAACTCCCGGCATCGCTTGCGCTGGGATTTTGTATAAGCTGCGGAAGTGGCCGATCTCCTGCATACCGGCTTTCACCACAACGGGGATTTCATCGCTGGCCGCGCCGATCTGACTGCAAAAGTCGAAGACAGTAATTTTTCTCATGCTCAATAGTCCCCCTCAATACATTCGTCTGCTTCGGTGTAATATGCTCCGTCGTAGCCTTTTGCCATGACCTTTTCGTAGCAGCCGAAGCAGACCAGCCGGAAAGTAATGCCGTGGCAGTCGCGCGTAAAGGTCATGTCCTCCCGCAGAAACTCGCCCTTGCAGACTGGGCATTCAATCTTCCGCACTTCCTCCCAGCCGGCGTCTTCCAGATCGTCGAAGCCGTTCCAAACGTCCTCCAAGACGATCTGCTTTTCCTCGTTGACAATCAGGCACGCGGCTTCGTCGCCGTAAAGTTCGCTTTCGAGCAGGAACAGGTGTGCGGTAAGCGTTTCCGGTTTGCCGTCCACGTCCGGGGTAATCTTATAATCGCCCTCGTCAATGACGTACCACGTTCCCTTGTGACCGGTGATCTCAATGCCGCCGCTGCTACGATCCAGCTTTTTACTCATCGTCATCGTCCTCCCCATAGTCTTCTTCAAAGCGGCCCTCGGTAATGCCGCCGTAGGTGTAGCCGTTGTCAAAACTCAGATAGACCGGCGTATCTTCATCGTACTGGGCGAGGAAGTTAATCAGCTCGCCGGCCGTCATCGTTCTGCGGATCTGGTCGATGCCGTAACCTTCGCGGAAAGTAGAACAAATCAGCTTTTTCATTGTCGGCGCTCCTTTCTCAAAATCTGAATACCAGCCCTTTGACCTCGCGGCGGCCTGATGGATCGTGCAGTGGATCGCGGGTAACAGTTCCGACGCCCTCCAGATATGCGCCCTCGGCTACCAAGGCGTGGACACTTTCCATGAGCGCAGTTGACTGATCTGTGACGATAATCTCGTCAATATCAGCTGCGGTTAATGCAGCAACGAATTCTTTCATCACGCCGTCCTTAATCTGACTGCCCCATGGAAGCGCTCTGACCTCAAACATATCGGCTCGGTCTTCCGTGCTCTGCTCCCAGCTCCGGTATGCGTAAACCTGTCCGCGAGTGGGGTTCTTCTCCGTGTCGCGGAGTTTTTCAAAGTATTCCTTTGCGGTATCTCTGTTGAGCGTATCCAAAATCTCCTGCCGGATTTCATCGGTGATATTGATCTTCATCTTGCGTTCCTCCTTGATTTTTCTGCCTTACTCGGTTATAATCAAGGCGGCGGGAGTAAGGCTTCCCGCTCGCCTTTCGGGGTGTTTGAGTAGCGGCGCTTTAGCGGGGGTCGCTACTCTTTTTTATGCCTTGACCTTGCTATCTCGCACGATCTTTGCGGCGGTAGCCGGATCGTCGGCGGTTGCTTCAATCAGCTTTGCGATGTTCTCTAAGAACTGATTGAGCTCGGCGGTTGTCATCTCGTCCAAGTCCTCACTTCCTTTCGTAAGAGGCTTTCGACCTCTGCCTTACGAGTATATAGTACACCATTTTGATTTACTTGTCAATGGTTTTGATAAACTTTTTTGATTTATTTTCAAACTTTTTTAGTTGACAAGTCCACTCTTTTGATGTACTATGTAAAGTACAGAAAGGAGGGTGCATATTGTGTCAGTATCGGACAAGGTAAAGGGGCTGCTGGCTCTCTGCGGCAAGAAGCAGGTCGACATGGCTGCAAGCTTCGGAATGAGCAAACAAACGATGGGAAACAAGATGAATCGCGGGAGTTGGTCTGCCAACGATCTTGCAAAGGCTGCGGAATTCTGCGGCTGCAAATTGGCGTTCATTATGCCAGACGGTCAGCAGATCATCATTGATGTCGAGGAAAAAGAAAAGGCCCCGGGCGAATAAACGCCCGAGGCCTCGGAGCAGGCTTAACGCTTGCTATGTATATCCGCGCCGGTGCGCGTCTTGACTCTGGTTTCCTTGTTTTCCTCTCGGATCATCAGGTCTGACAGCTCGCACCCCAGCGCCTCACAAATAAGATCCAGATGCTCCAGATTTACCCTTTCTGCGATCTCATGGTACAGGTCATTGATCGTCGAAGGTCGAATGCCTGTTGCCCTTGCAAGGTCAGCTTGTGACCACCTCCGCTCGCCAAGCCGGGTGGACAGTAAAATCCTAATCATAGCCATGCTCCTTTACGGTAGATTCTAACAACGATTTTAGAATCTCGCTGGATTTTGGTAGATTATAACGAAATCCGTTATGGCTATGAAAAAGCACAAAGAGGCTACCGCGCAGGAACAATCCTGTGCAGTAGCCTCTTTTTTTTATTCTTCCGCGTCGAGCGGACAGACCAAAACGAAGACTCCGCCGACCATATAGATTGCAGAGATAGGAGCAGAGCCAGGCGACCTCTCGGTTCGTCTGGCTCTGCTTTGGTGGGGGAAGGTGGATTCGAACCACCGAAGTCATTGACAGCAGATTTACAGTCTGTCCCCTTTGGCCACTCGGGAATTCCCCCATATTCAGGATGCTGTGTTGCGGTAAAATGGAGCTGGTAGACGGATTCGAACCCCCGACCTGCTGATTACAAATCAGCTGCTCTACCGGCTGAGCTATACCAGCAACTCAAACAGCAAGGCTGATTATAGCTGAAGTGTGTCAAAAAGTCAAGAACTTTTTTCGGAAAGGCAAAAATTATTTTCGCGTGCCGGCGGGCGATTGCAGAACCGGTGATTTATGCTATACTGAATATAAAAAGGAGGGATCTGCCTATGAAGATCACATTCGTCGGCGCGGCCCATGAGGTCACGGGGAGCTGTACGCTGCTGGAGCTGGCAGGAGAAAACTACCTGATCGACCGGGGCATGGAGCAGGGCGTGGACATTTACGAGAATATCCCGCTGCCCGTCGCGGCGAAGGACGTCAGCGCCGTCTTTCTGACCCATGCGCATATCGACCACGCGGGGCTTCTGCCGCTGCTCTATAAGGACGGCTTCCGGGGAAAAATCTACGCTACGCCTGCCACGTGCAGTCTGGCCGACGTTATGCTGCGCGACTCGGCGAACATTCAGGAATCCGAGGCCGCGTGGAAAACGCGCAAGGCTGAGCGTGCGGGCGAGCCGCCGGTCGAACCGCTGTACACCGTTGACGATGCGAAGGGCGCGGCGGCGTGCTTCCGTCCCTGCCGGTATGGCGAATGCGTGACGATTGCCGACGGCCTGCGCGTGCGCTTTTCCGATATCGGCCATCTGCTGGGCTCGGCCTGCATTGAGTTCTGGCTGCGGGAGGACGGCACCGAGAAAAAAATTGTGTTCTCCGGCGACGTCGGCAACATTGACCAGCCGATTCTGAACGATCCCCTGCCCGTCGCCGAGACGGACTATCTCGTTGTCGAGTCGACCTACGGCAACCGCCTGCACGACAAGCCCAAGGACGTGCGCGCGGAGCTGACAGAGGTTCTGCAGCGGGCGTTCGACCGCGGCGGCAGCGTCATTATCCCAGCCTTCGCCGTGGGCCGGACGCAGGAGCTTCTGTACCTGCTGCGCGAGATCAAACAGAAAAAGCTTGTGCATGGACACGACGGTTTCCCGGTCTACCTTGACAGCCCGCTGGCCGAGGAGGCCACCAGCGTCTTTTTACAGTGCGATACCGACTGCTTTGACCCGGAGACGCAGGCCGTCCTGAGAAGCGGGCAGAACCCCATCTGGTGCCCCGGACTGCAGTTTGCGATCACGGCAGAGGACTCAAAGGCGATCAACAGCGATCCGCGCCCCAAGGTCATCCTGTCTGCCAGCGGTATGTGCGACGCGGGCCGCATCCGGCACCACCTGAAGCACAACCTCTGGATGGCGGAGAACATCATTCTTATCGCGGGCTATCAGTCCAAGGGCACGCTGGGACGGGCATTGCTGGACGGCGTGAAGGAGGTCCGGCTGTTCGGCGAGGATATCGCCGTAAACGCCGAGATCGCCGTCCTGCACGGCACAAGCGGTCACGCAGACCAGAAGGGCCTTTTCAATTGGGTCGAGGCATTTGCAAAAAAGCCGGAGACGATTTTCGTCAACCACGGCGATACCGAGGCCTGCGAAGCGTTTCAGGCGCTTTTGCAGGAAAAGGGGTATGTCGCTGTCGCGCCGTTCTCAGGCGCGGAATTTGACCTGCTTTCCGGCAAATTCCTTGCGTTCCCGGCCGGCCGCCCGATTGCCAAGCGCGGCGCGGCACGGAAGAAGGGCGTCTTCGACGCGCTCATCGCAGCGGCGCAGCGCCTGCTTCTTGTGGCGCAGAGCTGCAGGGAGCGCCCGAACCGCGATCTGACCCGCTTCACCGCGCAGATCCAGGCGCTCATCGACAGGTGGGAGAAATAAAACGTTGGAAATCAATTATTATAAGCCCTGCCCGGAATACGACCGCTGCTGTGAGCTGATCGACCGATACTGGGAAGCCGGAGAATATGAAGCCTGCTTCAAGGGGCATCTGGAATTGGCCGAACAGGGCTATCCGCTGGCCGAGTGTCAGGTCGGCTGGTTCTATCTGAAGGGGCAGGGCGTTCCGCAGGACGACGCGAACGCGTTCTATTGGACAAAGCGCGCCGCAGAGCATGGCGACTGGGACGCGCAGTATAATCTCGGAACGTTCTACGAAGCAGGGATCTGCACCGCGCGCGATGCAGAGCAGGCAAAACGCTGGTATATTGCTGCTGCCCGGCAGGGACAGGATGAGGCACTTGAAAAATGCCGTGCTGAAGGGCTTTCATGGGAATAGACTGACGCACCGGTGCGACAGCGCCCGACGTCTCCCCTACCGGCCCGCAGCCTCTGAAGCTTTACACCGCAAACGAACAGCGACGGACGCATATCGCCTCCCCTTACGCAAGGGGAGGCGCCTTTTTTGTCGGTTCAGGCTTTTTTGCCGGCGAGAGACTTGCGGTATTTTTCGCTTTCCCAGTTGGCAATGAACTTCTTCGCGGCTTCGCCCATGGTGGAAAGCTCGTAACCCGCCTTGCGGATGTGCTCCATGACGAAGAAGACTGCCGTGAGTGTTTCGGTCAGCGTCAGGGCCTTTTTCGCGTCCATCTGCATGAGCAGCTCGCCCGTTTTGCTGCTGGCGACGGCCTGTCCGGCTCCGAGCGTTTCCTGATCCAGATAGAACGTATCCGTCAGGAAGACCATCTGGTCGGGATACAGCGGCTGCGTCATGAGAAATTCCTGCGTATAGCCGCCGGTTCGGAACTGACCTGCCAGATACGGCACATCGGCGGCGTAAATGCCTGCGGCCATTTCGCGCACGGCGATCTTCGGGAAGCTTGT
>JABLTO010077118.1_pt1 | contig 93676 bp, 80 predicted proteins | sample 7160091 | NCBI WGS metagenome assembly JABLTO01 (sample SAMN14651225, study PRJNA627086) | human gut metagenome | isolation source: feces | host: Homo sapiens | reverse complement strand
TCTCTTTTCGTTTTGGCGGGCGTCAGCCCGCCTACGTCTCAAAAAGAAAAAATTCCTCGAAAATTTCTCTGTGGCGGGTGCGTGCAGTTTTCACGGAGCGGATTTTTGTCATAACGACAAAGAAGCCGCAGTAAATACTCGACGTATTTACAAGGCTTTTGCGAAAGTTAGGGCGAAAATATGCCCGTCAAAACCGATGAGAGTTCGAATATCATCAGCCATGGATTCGATTCACCCATTCTGAACCTTTTTTCCTATCCCCAAAGGGGCTGTAAAAAACTTGCGTTTTTTTTTACAGCCCCTTCCGGTTTTTTAAGCGTTATTTCACAGCTTCGGCTGCGCAGAACGAGCCCTTGACGACTTTGTCCGCAAATTCCGCGACCGTTTTTCTGTCATATCTTCCGTAGCCCTCAACGACAACGTGAAGCAGCCCGTTTGACAGATGTATATAAAGCATTTCAAGGGTCTCCGCCGATACGTCTTTCAGCTCGGAGCGCCAGCTTGCAAGGCTCGGCTGCTTTGCCTGCTCTATCATTTTCCGCAGCAGCGTCGTTTTCGGGTTCTCAAAAATCAGCACGCGGCATATCTGACGGTTGCGGTCTATCATATCGTATATCGCCGCTATAAGCCCCGCCACATCGGTTTTTTCCGATTTGCCGAGCGCCGTCTCAAAGTCTCTCAACAGGTCGTTTTCGATGCTTTCAAGCAGTTCAAAGCAGTCCGAAAAATGCAGATAAAACGTCGCCCTGTTCAGCTCCGCCCGCTCGCAGACCTCCTTGACGGTTATCTTGTTTATCGGCTTTTCTTCAAGCAGCCTCAACAGGGAATCCTTTAACATTTTCAGCGTGTATCTGACCCTTGCGTCCGTTTTCATAACGTCCTCCTAAAAAAATTCGGAAAGTTATTTGACTGCGCCGTTGCGTATGTCGATTATCTTTCGTCTGCCGCAACATTGACTATTGCATTTCGCGTTCGAATATATTATAATATAAATGCGAAAGATAATCAATAGATGTCTATAAAATTTCAGAATTCGTTTATGTTCCGAGGTGAATATTATGTATAAAGAGTATATTGTAACGGGGGCGGCGGGCTTTCTCGGCAGCGCCGTTGTAAGAGAACTTCTCTGTCGCGGCGTCAAGGCGGAAAATATCCGCGCGCTCGCGCTTGAAAACGAAAAACTGCCGTCCGATCTTCCGGAAAGCGTCGTCTGGGTTCGCGGCGACGTGACCGACGACGGTTCTCTCGGCGGTCTGTTCCTTTCCGGCGACAGCGGCGTCTGCGTCATTCACTGCGCCGGTATGATCTCCGTCGCAAGCGAGCCGGGGCAGGCGATCTACCGCGTCAACATCGACGGCACGAAGAACATCATTTCAAGATGCCTGCGTCACGGTGTCGAAAAACTTGTTTACGTCAGTTCCGTCCATGCTATTCCGGAGCTGCCGGAGGGCGATAAAATGCGCGAAATCTCGGACTTTTCGCCCGATAAGGTAAACGGCGCTTACGCAAAAAGCAAAGCCGCGGCGACCGCCGCAGTTCTTGCCGCCGCCGAAAAAGGACTCAACGCCTCCGTCGTTCATCCTTCGGGCATCATCGGCCCGGGTGACGAAAAATGCGGAAACATAACCCGTCTTATCTCCGCTTTCATCCGCGGCCGTCTGCCGTTCGCCGTTAAAGGCGGCTACGATTTCGTCGATGTCCGGGACGTCGCAAAGGGTATCTTTCTCTGCACCGAACGCGGAAAAAGAGGGAAATGCTACATTCTTTCCGGTCATTATGCGACCGTTTCGGAAATTCTCAAAACCGTGCGTGATCTTGCGGGGCTCAAACGCGTTGTTTCCTGCGTCCCCATGCGTATCGCCGAAGCTTTCGCGCCGCTTGCCGAAAAAATATGCGTAAAGCGGAAAAAGCCCGCCTCATTCACGCCGTACGCTCTTGAAGTGCTTGCTTCAAACGGCGCTTTTTCGCACGAAACGGCGAGCGAGGAACTCGGATACTGTCCCAGACCGTTAAAAAGAACACTGTCTGACACTTTGAAATGGCTTCGTTCGAAAGGAGCAAAAAACCGCCGCTTTTTCTTTAAGAAAACGCCGCAAACCCAATGATTTTCGGGCAGAAAGCGAGTTTTCGGAAGATTGTTTTTTCCGACGATATATAAAAAGGGATGTAAAAAACCGACGTTTTTTACATCCCTTTTATCTGCCTTGTCTTATTCGGTTGCGTGCATTGTATGCGATATTTCCGGACGTGCGGCTTCAGAACCGTTTCCGCCCGGTTTTTTCTCGCCCGACGCCATGCCGCTCGCAATCATTGCAATATAAATAGCCCACGCTGCGGCGACAATCAAAATCTTCAATATTTTGGGCATTTTTGAACGGACGAGGATAACCGTCAGCGGAACGGGAAAACAGAGTATCCACCCGATAATCCAAAATATACGGCGTTTCTTTCTGTTTTCTTCTTCCCGCGCCGCCCGGATGCGGGCAAGATCCGCTTCCTTTTGCGCCCGTATTCTTTCAAGATCCGCCGCCTGCTGCGCGCGGACTTTCTCTTTTTCCTCTTCAAGCCGCTCTTTTGCGGCGTCCCGACGCGCCTTCATACGCCCCTTTTCAAAATCGTACCCCGCTCTGACGGAACTGTTTTCCGTTTCTTCAAGAAAGACCTGCGAATCGCAGAACGGACATTTTACGGGTTTTGAGCCATTCTCAAATTCAAGGTTTCCGCCGCAGAACGGACATTTTATCCCAACGGTCTTCATATCTCGTCCCCGTCTTTTTTATCCCGGTCGGCTGCATTTGCTTCCGACTGCTCTTTTTTCGTTTTACGCAGTTTGAAAAGACTGCTCGTGCCGCTCACTATCATAACAAGCGCAAGCAAAAGCGCGACAACGTAAGCTTTTATGTCCTCCGCCGTGCGGCAAAGCACAACAAACACGGCAATGCCGGCGATGCCGATAACTATTTCCGCCACCGTAAGTATAAAATAAAGCTTTCTCTTCTTTTCCGCCGTTGTTCTGTCGTCGTTCATTTTCATTTTCCGCCTTTCCCGCGCCTCTTTTTTCACTTTCGTGTTCCGTCCGCGCCGCTCTTTATTTCAATTATACGATATCGGGTATTGAAAAGCAAGAAACTTCACAAACAGTTCACACTTTTTGCATATATCGCCGCGCTGCGGCTCTCTTTTTCGCTATCCTGACCGCAACGTCCCGTTTTTGTCCCTCTTTACGCTTGCAAAAATCCGAAAAAAGATGTATAATATATGTATCACTATTTACTTGAAATCAGGAGATATTATGACAGACAGAGAAACCGCGGAGATCCGCAGAAGATATAAAACAGATAAAAACAATATAACGCACGTTGCAGGGTGTCTGGTCACGCAGACGCGCGAGATAGCGTCCGAGTTCGACATTCCCGTGGCGGCGATGACGGAGGACGAAACAGAAGCCGTTTTCGGCGTTTTCAGACGGACGCTTTCCAATACCGGCAGAAACTTTGTTGACGTTTCATTTCCCGCGTCGGAGATGCCGAACGGCGACGTATACAAAATGCTTGACGCGCTCCGTTCAAGCGGGGGCAAAGACGAAACGGCGCGCCGCGCGCTTTTTGAAAAAATAGCGTCCTGCGTCGAAAGCGACGAGGGGTATGTGGTAATGCTCGTTCATGAAAACTACGACGTGTTCCGCTTCGGTGCGGACGGCGAAAAAACAGAGGATTCGACCGATACTTTTCCGTATATTCTCTGCGCCGTTTGTCCGCTTAAATCGGGCAAACCCGTGCTGACTTTTTCAACAGGGGAGAATGTCTTTGTCAATTCGACGTTGAAATCCGTTGTGACCGCTCCGACGCTCGGATTTATGTACCCCGCATTCAATGAAAGAAAAGCGGATATTTACACTCTGGGTTACTATGCCCGCGATATAAAGGACAATCACGCCGAGTTTGCGGCAACCGTTTTCGGTGCGCAGACGCCCATGCCCGCGGCGGAGCAGAAGCAGACGTTCGGCGCGGTGCTTTCGGAGTCCGTTTCGGACGCTCTGGATCTTGATGTCGTTTCAACCGTCCATTCGGGTATTGCCGAACTTATCGAGGAACATAAACAGAGCAAAGAACGCGACCCGCTGACTATCTCCAAAGGCACGGTCAAGCGCATTTTGCGCGACGGCGGCGTTGACGAGGAACACGTTGAGGCGTTCGGCAAGAAATTTGACGAAGATTTCGGCAAAGGCGCAGAACTGCGTCCGAAAAACATAGTTGACCCGAAAAAATTCGAGTTGAAAACGCCCGATGTGTCGATAAAAGTCAGCCCCGAAAAGAAAGACCTTGTAGAGACCCGCGTCATCGACGGCGTAAAGTTCATTCTTGTCCGTGCCGACGGCGGCGTAGAACTGAACGGCGTCAATATTGAAATAAAATAATTCAGATCATACTTTTTATCCGCGTCAGCGCGCTTTTTTCAAGCCGCGACACCTGTGCCTGCGAAATGCCTATCTCGGCGGCGGTCTCCATTTGGGTCTTGCCGTTCATAAAGCGGAGCATAACAATGCGTTTTTCCCTGTCCGAGAGCGTTTTCAGCGCTTCACGCAGATTTATTTCTTCGACCCAACTTGTGTCACAGTCGCTTTTGTCGCTCACCTGATCCATAATGTAAAGCGTGTCGCTGTCGTCGCTGTAAACCGGGTCGAAAAGCGAAACGGGGTCAACTATCGCTTCAAGAGCCAAAACAACTTCTTTTCGCGTCAGTCCGAGTTCTTTCGCTATCTCTTCCGGTGTCGGTTCGCGTCCGAGTTCGTTTGTCAGTTTTTCTTTTGCCGTCAACGCTTTGTACGCCGTGTCCCGCACCGAACGGCTGACCCGTATCGGGTTGTTGTCCCGCAGATACCTCCGCAGTTCGCCTATTATCATCGGCACGGCGTATGTCGAAAACCGTACGTCCTGCGAAATATCGAAATTGTCTATCGCTTTTATCAACCCTATGCAGCCGACCTGAAACAGGTCGTCGGGATCTTCTCCTCTGCCCGAAAAGCGTCGGAGAACGCTCAAAACAAGTTTCAGATTTCCTCTGATAAACCTCTCCCGCGCCGCCTCGTCTCCCGCCTTTATTTTCAGCATGAGTTCTTTCATTTCCGCGGCGGGTATAACTTCGAGTTCCGAGGTGTCTATTCCGCATATAACGACTTTGTTCAGCATATTCCGCGCCCTGCCTTTCCGAAAAAAGTATCGGCAAAAGGGCGAAAAGTATTCTTCCAAAAAATGTATTTGAAAAAAAAGAGGACGTTTATGAAAAACATAAAAATCGTTTACGGCAGAAACGGCTCCGACATTCACCGTCGAATGCGGTCGAAAGTTGCCGACTTTGCCGCGCACGCAGCCGCCGAAGACAGGGCGTTTTTTATCGTTCCCGACCAGTATACTCTGACCGCGGAACGCTTTTTGCTTGCGGCCGTCGGTGAAAAAGCGCTGCGAAATATCCGCGTCGTTTCTTTCAAAAGGCTTGCGTCTCTCTCTTTTTCCGAAAAAGGCAAAACTTTTGATTTTGTCGGAGAGGGCGGGCGTGCCGCGCTTGTTTCCGCCGCTTTCGATGCCGTTTCGCCGCAGCTTAAATATTATGCGGGCTACTCCGATTTTTATTTTAACGAGGCCCTGTGCGAACGTATAAAAATGTTCAAGGAGTATGCGGTCACGCCCGACGCGCTGCTCACAGCCGAAACTTCGGACGCGGTTCACGACTTGGCGCTCGTTTACGGCGCTTACGACGCGCTTCTCGGCGCGGACAGAGCAGACCCCGCAGACAATCTGCGCCTGTTTGCCGAACTTATCGCCGAACACGGACTTTTTCGCGGAACAACGGTGTTTATCGACTTTTTCAAAGTCCTGAACGCGTCGGAACTTTCCGTTGTTCGCGCGCTTTACGAAGCTGGGGCGGAGATAAATGTCGGGCTTGTCGAAGACGAATCAAGGGACGATTGCGGCATCTTTGCGCCTGTGCTTGAAGTTGAAAACAAACTACGCCGCTTTGTTGAAAAAGACGGCGGCAAACTCGTTTACGAAAAAGCGGAAAACGGCACGGGGTATCAGTCAAACGGTCTTGCGCAGCTTGAAGATCTCCTTGCGACGGACGGCAATTCTGAACCGCCCGACTGCGACGGCGTGAATATATATGAAGCGACCGATATATCCGACGAGGTCGATTTTGTCTGCTGTCGGATATGCGAACTTGTGCTTGACAGAGGCTACCGTTTTTCCGATATCGCCGTCGTGACACGCGACGACGAACGGTATGCGCCGTATTTTGAAAAACTGTTTGCGGATTATGAAATTCCGTTTTTCAGACATAAAAAAAGCGGGCTGACCGAAAAAAAAGCCGTTCGTTTTCTTTCTTCTCTTTTTTCCGCGATACGCTTCGGATTCCGTGCCGACGACGTTATCGACGCCGTTTCCTGCGGGTATATCGACGGGGTAGATCCGACCGATCTTGCCGAATTTGAACGGTATGTCCGTATCTGGAACGTGAACGGAAAAGGGTTTTTTGAACCGTTCGGGCGTAGTATAAGAGGCTTTTCGGGCGGCGAATCCCCGTCCGAGGAAGACACCGCCCGTCTTGCGCGCGCCGAAAACGTCCGCCTGACCGTCGGAGAAGTGCTTTCATATCTCGGCAGGGGCAGCGACAAGGCAACCGTCAGAACCCATGCCGAAAGACTTTTTTCGCTGTTCGAAAAAACGGGACTTGAAGAAAAGATAAACGCAGACACACAGACGCTTGCCGCCATGGGTGAGAAGACGCTTGCTGACGAAAACGAAAAACTGTTTGAACTGCTTGTGCGAGGACTTGACGAATACGTTCGCTCCGCAGGCGATTCGGAAGTTTCTTTCGACCTTTTCGGCAGAATGTATCTGCGCATAATCTCCGAATATTCCGTCGGCTCGATACCGACGGCTCTCGACACGGTTCTTGTCGGCGGCGCGGACACCGCCCCGCTTCTCGATAAACGTGCCGTGTTCGTTCTCGGACTGCGCGAGGGCTCATTCCCCAAAACTCCGTCATCGTCTCCGCTCGTTCCCGAAAAGGAACGCGCCGCGCTTGAAGAGCAGGGAATAGTAGTTGACATCTCCCCGTTTGACAAGTTTCTTTATGAGCAGTTTATCGCCTATTACGCGCTGACAGCGGCAACGGAGCGCGTGTATATGTCCTATCCCTCGACCGACGGCGGAGAGGGTGTTCCGAGCGAAGTATTCGACCGTTGCCGTGCAGCCTTTCCGAACGCGGTCATTACTGCGCGGGCGTCCGATGCGGAAAGAATTTACCGCGCCCGTCCATCAAAGATAAAATCCGTTGAGTACGGCATACAAGACCTTTCCGAGTATTTTGACATACGGATAGCGTCAGACGACGAGTATCTCAAAACGGGCTTCTCCGTTTCCGAAGAAGTCGCAAAAAAACTCTACGGTTCGCCCGTCTATATATCCGCAACGAAAAGCGATACTTTTGCGGAGTGTCCGTATAATTATTTCGTCCGTTTCGGGCTCGGCATAAACGAACTGCAAAAAGCGGAATTCAGCGCCGTCAACGTCGGCTCTCTCGTTCACGCTTCGCTTGACCGAATATTCAAAAAGGAAAAGGACATTTCCGCACTTGACGACGAAACTCTTTCGGCTCTTGCCCAAAACGAGATAGGAACATATATGAAAGAAGCGTTCGGTGCGGACGCAGACCGCCGCGATATGCAGGCGTGCGCCGCAAGCGTACAAAAGCGGTTGCTTGTGCTGCTCCGTTCAATGCGCAACGAACTGCGTACCGTCGGTTTCCGCCCCGCTTATACGGAACTCGGAATAGGCAAGGGCGAAAACGGACTTCCCGCTTACGACCTCGATTGCGGCAACGGCATAAAAGCCCGTGTCACGGGCTCGATAGACCGTGTGGACGCATTGGAAAAGGACGGCAAAACGTTTGTCCGCGTCATAGACTACAAAACGGGCAAAAATAAGTTTTCGCTTGCCGATATATGCCGCGGCAAAAGTTTGCAGCTGCCGCTTTATCTCGATATACTCAAGGAGACGGGCGCACACCTGTTTTCTTCCGAACCCGAACCTGCGGGTATGATGTATTACGTCCTGAACAAGGCGACGGAAAAGCTTGATACAGAGCCTGATACGTTTGCGGAGTTTGCGCAAACGGGCAAACTTTCCGCCGTGCCTGACAGTCACAAGCGCAGCGGAATGCTGCTTGACGTTTCCTCTCCGACGAACGGTGACGAGGACGGCGAGCAGCCCGACATTCACGGCGAAGTTGACAAAAAAGAATTTATAAAAACCGATAAGAACGGCTTTGACACGGTATTTTTCTATGTCAAATACAACCTGAAAAAAATGTGCGGCACGCTTTGTTCGGGCAGAACGGAAAAGACGCCGAACAAAAACGGCAACACCTGCAAATATTGTCCGCTCGGCAATATCTGCGAAATTAGGGACAACCCGCCGTCGGCGCTCAAAATAGACGACCCGATGAAAATAATGCGCGACCGCATGGAAAAGGACGGTGACGACAATGGCTGAAAGATGGACAGATGAACAGAAGTCCGCAATCAACGAAAAAGGCAGAAACATCATCGTTTCCGCCGCTGCGGGAAGCGGCAAAACGTCTGTTCTTTCCGAGCGCGTCTGCCGTTTTGTGGCGGACGGCGGCGATATCGAACGGCTGCTTGTCGTAACGTTCACAAAAGCCGCGTCAAAGGAAATGCGTTCCCGTATACGCAAAAAAATCGCCGACCTTTGCAGAGCGGAGCAAAACCCCGAAACAAAAAAACGGCTTCGCCGCCAACTTGTCAAAGTCGGAAACGCAAAGATTTCGACAATAGACAGTTTTTTCGGCGATCTTGTCCGTGAGAATTTCCGTGTTGCGGAGGTCAGCCCCAATTTCGGTATGCTTGATCCCGCGGAGACCGCCGCGATAGAACAGGAAGCTCTGACGGCTGTTGTCGAACGCGCTTACGAAGATATGTCAGAGCCGTTCCGCGCGCTTGTCGAACTTGTCGGAGGAGATGCCCGAAACGAAAAAATAGGCGGAGACATTAAATATATTTATAACAGATTGGCGTCCGTTCCGTTCAGAACGGAATGGTTAAAGACCAAGAAAGAACTTTATTCTTCTCCCGAATATTTTACGTCATTCTGCTGTGATTACATCGCCTCCCGAGTGCGTGAAGTTCTTCCCGTTTTTGAACAAATCGAAGCAAGCGGCGCGATATGTTCTCCCTCAAAATCAAGGTATCTTGCCGAGGATATAGAGTCTTTGCACAGAGTTCTTTCCGCTTGCGAAAAAGGGGATTGGGACGGTGCGCGCGTCTGCGCGTTTGAAGGCGACGCGCGCGGCAAGTCAAAGACTGACGACCCCAATGCCGTTGCACGCTATTTCAAGGTCAGGGGATATCTCAAAAACCTTTTTGCCCTGCCTTTTATGCAGCATTCCGCCGCAGCGATCAAGCGCGAACTCGAAGAAATGAGCGTGCCCGTTTCATGCCTGTTCGACCTTGTTGAAGAATACGCGCTCGAACTGCGTCGGATATGCGATGAAAAAAACAAATACACGTTTGACATTATTTCCGAAAAGGCTCTGCGACTGCTTGTCGCGTCCTTCGACCACGAAACGGGCGCTTTTGAAACGACCGAACTTGCCCGCGCCGTTGCCGCGAATTTCGACGGCGTAATGATAGACGAATATCAGGATACAAGTCCGCTTCAAGACGTGTGCTTTGCCGCCGTCGGACGTGACGATATGTTCGTTGTCGGCGATTTGAAGCAGTCCATATACAGCTTTCGCGGCGCAAAACCCGAGGGCTTTGCAAAAAAACGCGATGTGTTCCGCCGCATAGACTTAAACAAGAACTTCCGCAGCCGCAAAGGCGTTCTCGATTTTGCGAACTTTGTGTTCTCGATGATTTTCTCGGAAGAAGTCGGCGGTGTTGAATACGACGACGGCGAACGGCTCAACCACGGCGAAAAGACACCGTTCGAAGAAGCGCGCCAAACTCCCGACGTCGAAGTTGACATTCTCAACGCGGAATATATCGAAAAACTCGGAACGGGTTCATTCGCCGATTTCTGCCATATTGCGGGACGTATTTCCGACCTTGTTGAAAACGGCGACGGAGAAAGAACATACAGGTATTCGGACATTGCGGTTCTCTGCGCGGACAACCTCTCGTGCGCGAGAGTCGCAAAGACGCTCAATTCGCTTAACGTTCCCGCATATTACGAAAGCGGCGGCAATATTTTCGAATCCGTATGCGTTCGTTCCGCCGTTGCGGTTCTCCGCGCGCTGAACGACCCGTATTCGGATGTCGATTTTTATGCCTGCATGACCTGCGGCGTATTCGACGTTGAAGAATCCGACATTGCACAGGTCGTTGCCGAAGTCGGCAGAAAAGGTTTCCTTTACGATAAAATAACTGCCAATGCGGCAGCAAACACACGCCTTTCCGCATTCGTTTCCGTTTTTGAAGCGTTCCGCACGCTTGCCGCGGAACTTCCCGTATCCGCACTCATTCGCCGCATTTACGAAGTGACGGGGTATCCCGAAAAAGTCTTACTTTTCCCGAACGGAGAGGAACGCTACGACGCATTGATGAAGTTTGAAGCGTTCGCCGCCGCGCATGAAGAAGCGTGCGAGGCAAGGCTCGGAAAGTTTTTGAAACTTGTTTCCGACTTTGCGGCAAAGGGAAGCACGGACGAGGACAGCGCCGCTCCGAAAGGCGAGTTTGTGCGCATTATGACTTTCCACAAATCGAAAGGCCTCGAATTTCCCGTCTGCATCGTTCCGCGCCTTGAAAAAGCGTTTCCTTCAAAAAAGGGAGATGATGAAAATATCGCTTTTCACCCGCGTTTTGCCGTCGGCACATATCTGCGCGACGCAGAGGGCACAGTCGAGGCAAAATCGTTTTTGTATTCGCTCAACGAACGCCTGTCCGCAGATGAAGTCCTTTCCGAAAAACTGCGCGTGCTTTACGTTGTTGTGACCCGCGCTAAAGAAAAACTCATTCTCTGCGCAAACCCGCCGAAGAAGTTTTCCGCCGAATCCCTTGCAGTGCTTTACGACTATGTTCCGCAGCCCGACGGCACACGAAAACTCAAATGCCTGCGGCTTGCCGTCGAAAACGCCAAAAGTTATCTCGACCTTGTCGCGCTTGCGCTGACGCACCGCACCGACAGCGGCATTTTCAACTGCGTCGACGTGCCGACAAAGCCGTTCTGCGAGCCTATCCGCGTCAACAGCGATTTTGAGAATGAGGACGGAGAAATCACCGAACGTGCAACGGAAGCATCCGAAGCGGAAACAGAAGCCGTAACAACCCTTGCGGACGGCGAAAAAAAGAGAGTGAGCGGACTTTCGGAAACGGAACTGAACCGCCGTTTCGGCGCAAAACTCACGACCGTGCTTTCCAAAGTACCCGCAAAGGTTTCGGTCACGGAACTTTCAAAGGGGTTTGTTGCGGACGAAGACGCGGAACCCATGTTCCCGCAAAGCCGCAAACCGTCCGTAACGCCCGAATTTTTGGCTCCCTCGAAGATGAGCGGCGCGGAAAGGGGTACCGCCGTTCACCGTTTTGTGTCTCTGCTTGACCTTAAAGCCGACCCGAGCGACGAACTTAACCGACTTGTTTCGGAGGGCGTTTTGTCCGAGCGTGAAGCCGAAGCGGTAAACCTTGAAAAAATCCGACGTTTTCTGTCTTCCGATATCGGCGAACTGATGCGAAACGCAAAAAAGGTCTACCGAGAGGAATCGTTCGTTGTCCGCATTCCCGCAACGGAATACGCGGCGGACGCAGACCCGAACGCCGAAATCCTGCTCCAAGGCGCGGTTGACGCACTTTGTGAGACCGACGACGGCTTTGTTCTGATAGATTACAAAACCGACCGCAAGACAGCCGAGGAACTCAAAGCACGCTATTCGCGCCAACTCGGCTACTACGCTTACGCAGTCGAAAAACTTTTCGGCAAGCCCGTCAAAAAGGCGTATATCCGCTCGTTCTCGCTCGACGAAACGATAGAGATACCGCTGCATTAAAGGCGTTCGCAGGCTGTGCGTACTCAGCCCGAGCATATAAAACAAACAGGCAGTCCTCGCAAAAACGGCGACTGCCTTGCGTTTTAATGGAATCTTAATGCGTTTTAATGCTTTTCCGACTTCCATTTTTACAAATTCTGTGGTATAATCAGTTTGTAAAGGAGAGAACCGATATGTACAATCTGCTTATTTGCGACGACGAAAAAGATATTGTTAACGCGCTCAAAATATATCTTTCCGACCCGTCATACGAACTCTATACCGCAAGCAACGGCGAAGAGGCTCTGCGCGTTGTCGAAAGGGAAGATATACACCTTGTTCTTATGGACATTATGATGCCTGTCAAAGACGGTATGACCGCCCTTTCCGAAATCCGAAAGATAAGCAATGTTCCCGTGATTTTTCTCACGGCGAAAAGCGAAGACACCGATAAGATTTTGGGTCTCAACATCGGCGCGGACGACTACATAACAAAGCCGTTCAATCCCGTCGAAGTCTGCGCCCGCGTGCGCTCTCATCTGCGCAGATATTTCAGCCTCGGAGGAGGAAACATTAAACCCGAAACATTCGTCTGCGGCGGCATAGAACTGAACGACGCTTCCAAAAAAGTGACCGTGGACGGCGAACCCGTAACGCTGACGCCGAAAGAATACGATATTCTGCGCCTGCTTCTTTCCGAACAGGGCAGGGTGTTTTCTCCGAAAGAAATATACAAGCGCGTTTGGAACGATATTCCGCTGAACAGCGACAACACCGTTGCCGTACATATCCGTCATCTCCGCGAAAAGATAGAAATCAACCCGTCCGAGCCGCGCTATCTGAAAGTTCTGTTCGGGCAGGGTTATATGATTGAAAAGGTGAGAGATAGATGAAAAATTTTCTTCGCTCCGTTACGGGCAAGACCGTCCTTTTTGTTCTTGTTATAATTCTGTTCGTCACAGCCGCGGTCTCCGCTTTCTCCGTTGCGCTTTTGGCTGTTTACGGCTTTTATGACGAAAAAACCGATATCGAAAGCGCAAAACGCCGAATGGAAAAAGAGTATTTCATCTCCTACGTTCAGTCCGACGCTTACTCCGCGGCGTTTTCCGTTCTTCAAGAGGGCGAAGAACCGTATACGCCCGATTCGCTCGACTATGCGTTTTACGACAAAACGGGAAAACAACTTTCGACAAATTACGACGCGGCCGTTTCCGCAAACGACGACATTTGGAGCTACCGTGTTTATATATGGAAAAATGAAACGTTTTTCCGCACCTCTTTTTACAACGACCCGACCGAAGTCGGCGAAATGTACATCTTCTGCGCAAACCCGTCAAATCTGCACGAGGGGTATTTCGGCGTTGACCGCTATTCGAGAACCGCCAACCTGATAAGTCTCGGCTATTCTTTGCGCTATGTTGTTGTGACATTGCTCGCCGTTTCAATTCCCGCGCTGCTTGCCGCCTTTATAACGCTCATGTGCGTTTCCGGCAGACGACCCAATACCGAAGAAATCGTTCCGGGGGCTTTGAACCGCGTTCCGTTCGACGTGCTGTTCCTTGTCTGCATAAGTCCCGTTTTTGCGGTGCTTACAGTTATTATGTCCGCTTCCGATAAATACACTCTGTTCGGACTTTCCGCGGCGTTTACGGTCTTAGCCCTCTGCACCGTTCTCGGGCTTGCAATGAGTTTTGCCGTTCGCATAAAAGAAAAAACGCTTATCAAAAACACCGTGATATATCGCATTGTCAGACTTCTTGGGCGGTTTTTTCGCGCCGTGGGACGCTTTTTTGCATCTGTTCCGCTCGTTCCCAAAACGGCTGTCTGCGTGCTTGCGCTGACCGTTGCGGAATTTGCTTTTATGCTCCGCTTTATATATGACCCCAAGTATCTGATAATCGTTTGGGGAGCGGAAAAACTCATTCTTATTCCTCTTGTGATTTATTCCGCCGTCAACCTGCGCAAATTGCAAAAAGCGGGCAAAGCCGTTGCCGAGGGCAATCTCGAATACAAGACCGACACCCGCAGTTTGTTCGGCGATTTCAAACGCTTCGGCGAAGATATGAACCGCATTTCGGACGGCATGAGCGCGGAAGTTGAAAAGCGCACACACAGCGACCGAATGAAGACCGAACTCATAACAAACGTTTCTCACGACCTGAAAACGCCGCTGACTTCGCTTGTCAACTATTCGGATTTAATCTGCGCCGAAAAATGCGACAATGAAAAAATATCCGAATACGCCGAAGTCATTCACCGTCAGTCCCTGCGGCTCAAACGCCTTATCGACGATCTTGTCGAAGCCTCAAAAGCCCAAAGCGGCGCGCTTGATGTCTGCCTTGCTCCCTGCGATGTTTCAACCTTTGTCAATCAGGTCTCGGGCGAATACGGCGACCGTCTCGCTTCCGCCGAACTGGAACCCGTTATACGTCTGCCGTCCGAACCCGTTTACATCTTTGCCGACCCGCGCCGACTGCTCCGCGTGTTCGACAATCTTCTGACCAATATCTGCAAGTATGCCAAACACGGCACCCGCGTTTATCTCGATGTTGCGCAGGACGGCGACACCGCCTGTATAACTTTTCGCAACGTCTCCGAACGCGCTCTCGACATCGACGGCGAAGAACTTGCGGAACGCTTCGTCCGCGCCGACGCTTCGCGCAACACAGAGGGCAACGGGCTGGGACTTTCCATCGCCAAAAGCCTTGTCGAACTCCAAAACGGCAAAATGAAAATAACCGTTGACGGCGACCTGTTCAAAGTCACGTTGACGTTTCCGTTGTCCAAACCTGTTGAATAAACAGTATATCAATTCAAGAGACAATGCTTGAAGTACCCAAGTCTCACAAAACGTCTCTAAATCCGAATATTTTGTGACGCGTGCGCCGTCTTTCGTATTTTGACTTGACACTCGGCGGGATTTATGGTATAATCACTCTGTTCCTAAGACAACAGGTGCTTATGCGTAAATCCTGTCGAGGCGTAAAAAACGAATATTTTTGTTTTTATATGTGCTCTTTCAGTTCTTGGGAATGAAAGAGTTTATTTTTTTCGGGAGGTGAAAATCCTAATGCCCAGTGAAAAGGTTTTAAGCGAAAAGAAGGCTATCGTTGCGGCTCTTGCCGAAAAGATCAAGGCTTCCGGCACAGGCGTTCTCGTTGACTACAAAGGTCTTACGGTTGCGGAAGATACCGAACTCAGAAAGGCTCTTCGTGCGGCAGGCGTTGAATACGCTGTTGTAAAGAACACCCTGACCAGATTCGCTCTTAAAGAAGCAGGTTACGAGGGACTTGACGAAGTGCTTAACGGAACGACTTCTCTTGCTCTTGCAAGCGACGACGTTGTTGCTCCCGCAAAGGTTATCTGCAAATTCGCAAAAGATCACGGCGACAAGATCTCCGTAAAAGGCGGCTTTATCGAAGGCAAAGTTGTTCCCGTTGAGGACGTTATCGCGCTTTCCAAAGTTCCCTCGAAAGAAGACCTTATCTCCAAAACGCTCTACTGCATCCTTTCTCCTCTTCAGGGTCTTGCGATCGCGCTCCAAGCAATCGCCGACAAGAAGAACGAAGGCGCAGAGGCACCTGCTGCGGAGGCTGCCGCAGAATAAGCGAGAATACATCGCGGCGTGAAAATTACGGTTTTTGCGCGTTTTACGGGCGTGAATGCGCCTGACGCTCTGCGCGGCGTTATAATAAGCGCAAGAAAATATTTATTATCGGAGGAAAATCAAAATGGCAAGTGAAAAAATCACCAATATGATCGAAGAGATCAAAACCCTTACTGTTCTTGAACTCAATGAACTCGTTAAAGCCCTTGAAGAGGAATTCGGCGTTTCCGCTGCTGCACAGGTTGCGGTAGTTGCAGGCGCTGCTGACGCTGCTCCCGCTGCTGAGGAGAAGACCGACGCTTCCGTTATCATCAAGGAAGTTGGCGCTAACAAGATGGCAGTTATCAAGGCTGTTAAAGAAATCACCGGTCTCGGACTTAAAGAGTCCAAAGAGATCGTTGACGCTGCTCCCAAGGCTGTTAAGGAAAACGTTCCTTATGCAGACGCAGAGGCTATGAAAGCAACTCTCGAAGCAGCAGGCGCTGTTGTTGAATTGAAGTAATTCAACCTCGAACAAAAAAATCGGAGCAGACTTTTTAGGTCTGCTCCTTTTTGTTTTATAACTAAATTTTAGCAACTTCGATTGATTTTTATCAGTATTGAAAGCTATCAGTAAATGAAATGTCATTTTTTCGGCAGCATTGTAAACTCTGTTGAAATTGTCCCGCCTATGTGTTATGATTTGGCTGACAAAAAACAAACAGGGGATATTCGATATGGGAAAAACAGGCGAAGACTACAAAAACGAAGTTGTGACTTATGCAAAAATCCTTGATGAAAAGGGACTTGTCAACACCGTTGAGGGAAATCTCTCTGTTCTTGACAGAGAAACGGGCAAACTTTATGTTACACCGTCCGGTACACGCAAGCGTTTTCTTGACGCGGACAAGATAGCCGTTATGCAAAACGGGGAGCAGGTTGAGGGCAGCCTGCCTCGTTCAAGCGAATATCTGTTGCACATGGAGGCGTTGAAAGCGCGCCCGACTTGCAACGCCGTTGCGCACGTTCATTCTCCGTATCTTACCGCATACGCTTACTGCGGCAAGGACATCAGTATAAAATGTTCCTCTTCTTTTGCCATTCTTTTCGGCGAGAAGATCCCGTGCATTCCTTACGGCGAAGCGGCAACGCCGCACATCGCGGACGGACTTGCGGAAGCGCTGAAAGACAACGACCTTGTTCTGCTTGCAAATCACGGCGTTATATCCGTCGGCAGAACGCTTGAAGATGCCGTCAAACTTATCGAAGCCGCCGAAGAGGTTATGAAGATATACTCTTATGCCAAACAGATAGGACAGACAAGCGACCTTTCCGACGAACAGCTGGAATCTATTTTTGAACACCACCCGGGCAGCAAACGCAACCGTTTGAGATAAAACGAAAACGGTTCAATTCTTCCGAACAATTCTTATTCTTTCGGGAGTTTTTGCTTGATTTAAGTAAAAACTTCCGTATTCTAATAGGTTTTTACGGAATTTGAGCAAAAACCTCCGTATTCTAATAAGTTTTTACGGAATTTAAGTAAAAACCTCCGCGTTTCAATGAGTTTTTGCCGAATTCAAGTAAAAAACTTTTCTCTGAATACAACAAAACGCCTGCGGCATTTCTGCCGCAGGCATAGTTTTTGAGTTTTCTGTCAATGTAAGATATATTCGCCGTCCGCTTTCACTTCTACGCTGCTTTCGAAAAATGCGGTGAGAGCCGAAATCATCGCCTGCGTGTCGTCCGCACCCGCCGTTTCGTATGCGGAGTGCATAGCCAACTGCGCAAGCCCGATGTCAACCGTGTTCAGCGATACCTGCGTGTTTGCTATGTTGCCCAGCGTGCCGCCGCCCGCCATATCCGCACGGTTTGCATAAAACTGCGTCTTGACGCCCGCCTTGTCGCAGAACGATTTGAATATCGCCTCCGATACCGCATCGGTCGTATAACGCTGGTTTGCGTTGTATTTGATAACCACGCCGCCGTTCATGCGAACCGTGTGGTTTTTGTCCGCATATTCGGGGTGGTTCGGGTGAACCGCGTGCGCGTTGTCGCACGAAACAAGGAAGCCCGAAGCAATTTTTTCACGGTAATTGTCTCTTTTTCCGAGCGCCGCGCAAATCCTTTCAAGCGTGTCAGCAAGGAACGTTGACGCCGCGCCCTGCTTTGTCTGACTGCCGACTTCTTCATTGTCAAACAGACAGAGAACAGGCAATCCCGCTCCTTTTTCGGCGTTCAGGAACGCCATAAGGGAAGCAAACGCGCATTGCAGGTCGTCAAGTCTCGGCGCGCATATAACGCCGCCGAATTCCTCCCCGTTCTGCGGGTTGTAAACCGAAACGTCCGTCGCAACGATATCTTTTTCATCGACTTTTGCCGCCTGTGCGAGCATTTCGCGCAGGGGAAGTGTCTTTTCTCCCGCAAGAGAGAACAGCGGAAGCATGTCCACTGCGGTGTTGTAGCCTTTGGAATCATTTGCCGTTCTGTCCATGTGAATGGCAACGTTCGGGATTATCGCAACGGGTTTTTTTATATCGACGGTCACGGTCTTTATCCCGCCGTCCGTTTTTACAACGAGTCTGCCCGCGACAGAAAGAGGTCTGTCCGTCCAAGTAGAACGCAGCATTCCGCCGTAGCCCTCAACCGAGAGTTTGACGTAGTCGCCGTCTTCGAGGCGGTCGTTTTCCTTTATTCTGAACGTCGGGGAGTCGAGGTGCGCCGCCGTCATCATAAAGCCCGTGAAATCGCCGTTCGGAACCCTGAACGCTATCAGAGACGAACCGTTTCTTGTCACATAGTAGCCTTTGCCCGTTTCAAGCGTCCACGTCGCCGCTTCGTTAAGTTTTGAATATCCCGCGCTTTCAAGTATTTTTGCCGTATGTTCCGCCGCGTTGTACGCCGTCGGACAGTTTTCTATGTAATCAAAAAGTTTTGCGTTTATCTCTTTCATCTCGTATCAGTCCTTTGCAATGTCCGTTATTATCGCGTTGTTTCCCATAACGTTCGGGAGTTCGCCGTTCCATTTTTCATAGAACTTGTTTTTCAGCACTTCCGCTGTCAGCGATTCCGCGAGCAGTTTGTTCGCCTTTGCCGTCGCTTCCGCTTCTATGAGTTCCGCCTCCGCTTTTGCCTGTGCTTCGACTTTCTTCACTTCCGCCGCGGCGTTCGCTTCGATAACGCGCTGTTCCGCTTCCGTTTTCGCCTTTATCTTGTTCTGCTCCGCAACCTGCTTTGCTTCTACCGCGTTTGTAAATTCATCGGTAAAATCAAGGTTTTCGATTGCCGCGTTGACAAGCTCGATGTTGTATTCACGCAATTCTTCGGTCAGTTTGATCTTGATTTTGTCGCCCATTTCGTCTCTGTGAGAAACAAGCCCCTCTGCCGTATACTGCGCCGCAACGCTCTTTACCGCTTCTTCTATACGCGGCGAGACGATGGTCTCATAATAGTTTGTGCCTATTGTTTTGTATATCGTCTGCGCGTTGGCTTTTTCTATCTGAAAGTTTATCGAATATTTCATCGTCACTTCCTGAATATCGCTTGAAAAGCACGTCAGGTCAACCGCCGCTTTCTGCGTTCTGTTGTCCATTTTAACAACTTCCTGCCACGGAAGTTTGAAGTGGAACCCCGCTTCAAGCGTAAAATCCTCAACCTTGCCGAACGTTGTCACAACGCCCGTGTGTCCTGTGGGGACTGATGTCGTGCAGCCGAAAAGTATTACAACAAGCGCAAAAATCGAAAGGAACTGCTTTTTGTTCTTCTTCCATTTGTAGCCCGTTCCGTCCTTGCAAACGCCGAGCGCAACAAAAGCGACAAGCGCCAAAATAATGCCGATAACAAGAAATGTCATTTGTTTTCTCCTTATTTTGCCGATAAGAATATCCTTATTCGGCTGTGTGTTTACGGTTTTTTGTCACCGATTGATAATATTTTATCATATCCGAAAAAAAAATGCAATAGCTGCGCAAAATCAATTTTTATCGAAAATGTCAGCCGCAGTCAAAAAACCGTGCGGGAGAAATATCCCGCACGGTTTCTCTCGTTTTCTGTTTATAAATCGTCTGTTTTCTTTTCTGACGGAATGTGTGCGGGTTACAGGTCTCTCATTTTCTTTGTGAAAAGAGCCGTTGCGGCGGCACACAGCACAATTGCGTAGCCCGCTACCCAAAGCGCGTGGGGCAGAAGCGCCGCAAAGTCTCTGTTCAGAAGACCCTGTTCGAGTTTTACCGCATGGACGAACGGCAGAAATTCCGCAACCGTTTTAAGCCCCGTTACAAGTTCAAGGTCGAACCATACGCCCGAAAGCCATGCCGTCAGGTTTGTCACAAGTGCGCCGCAGATACCGCCGACCTGTTTTGAGCCGAGCGCCGCCCCGCAGAGCAGACCGAGCGCGATGAAAAGCAGGGAAACGGGGATTATCGCAAGCAGGGCATAGATTATGTTCACACTCGGTTTCAGCCCGAACGCGAACGCTGCGGCGTAACATATAACGCTCTGTGCAACCGCAATTGGTATCATCGGCAGAATGTAGCCGAAAATGAAATCAGAAGCACGGAGCGGGGTGGTGTAAAGCCGCTGTAAAAACGCGCTTTCACGGTCTTTTGCCACTATCATTCCCGCAAACAGCGTCATAAAAGAAAGCCCGAAGACCGTTATTCCCGGCGTCAGTTTTTCAATCTCGAAAAGCGGCACGGGAACATTTTTCTGTATCGCGCTCAACAGCACAAGCAGTATAAGAGGAAATCCCAGCCCGAAAAACAGCGTCAACGGGTCGCGCAGAATTTCTTTTCCCGTGCGGCGGGCAAAAACAAGAGTTTTCATTTTTTTGCCCCCTTTACAAGTGCGATGAACGCATCTTCAAATTTTTCCGTTCCCGCTTCTTCTTTTATTTCGTCGGGCGTTCCCACGGTTATCAGCCGCCCGCTTTTCATTATGCCCACACGGTCGGCAAGCGCCTCCGCTTCTTCCATATAGTGAGTTGTGAGAATTACCGTAACGCTGCCTTTCAGTTCTTTTATCAAATCCCAAAGTTCGCTTCTGGCAAGCACGTCAAGCCCCAATGTCGGCTCGTCAAGAAACAGTATTTTCGGCTCGCTTATCAGCGCCATCGCAATACTGCACCGTCTCTGCCAACCGCCCGAAAGTTTGCCCGCGCGTCGTTTCATAACCTCGTCAAGCCCGAATTTTTTCGCAAGTTCGGCAACTTTTGCCGCCGTCTTTTCTTTTGAAAATCCGTGAACTCCGCACATCATTTCAAGGTTTTCTTTTACCGAAAGATTGGGCGCGACCGCCGATTCCTGCGGCGAAACGCCTATGAGCGACTTGACCGCCGCCGTGTCGCGCACAACGCTTTTGCCGTCCATTATCGCATCTCCCGCAGTCGGGCGCGTCACGCACGAAAGCATTTTTATCGTCGTCGTTTTTCCCGCGCCGTTGACGCCCAAAAGCGCGAACAATTCGCCCTCTTTGATTTCAAGCGACAGCCCGTCAACCGCCGTCACATCTTTGTATTTTTTAGTCAATCCGACCGTCTTTATCGCCTTTTCCGTATTGATCTCTCCTTTATATCTCTTGCAGGAAACAAGTGATACGCAACATCTGTTATTCATTATATCACAACCGATCTGTTTTGTCAATGGAAATATTCCAAAACGTTTTGTCGGGAACAGAGCGGGCGAAAAGCCGTCGGAGAAAACTCCGACGGCTTAAAATCTTTTAGGAAGAAAAATGCCTTTCAGCCTTTTTGCGGTCCGGGCCTTTTTTACATTCCCTGTTTTATTTTGCGAATTGGCTGTTGTATAGGTCCGCATAGAACCCGCCGCGCTCCATAAGCGTTTCGTGGTTTCCGCTTTCGATAACGTCGCCGTCTTTCATAACAAGTATCAGGTCGGCGTTCTTTATCGTGGAAAGCCTGTGCGCGATAACAAACGAAGTTCTGCCCTGCGTCAGTTCGTCCATGGCGCGCTGAATAAGCAGTTCGGTTCTCGTGTCAACAGAAGACGTTGCCTCGTCAAGAATGAGCATGGGCGCGTTTTGGAGCATTGCGCGGGCTATCGTCAGCAACTGTTTCTGACCCGCCGAAATGTTTACGCTTTCGGAAAGCACCGTGTCAAAGCCGTTTGACAGCGAGCGAACGAACTTGTCAATCCCGCATGCGCGGCAGACTCTCCACAGGTCGTCTTCCGTCACGTTTTTCATATTGTAAACAAGGTTTTCTCGCACCGTGCCCTCAAAAAGCCATGTGTCCTGCAAGACCATGCCGAACAGTTCGTGAATACTTTCGCGTTTGACGTCCGTTATGGGCGTTCCGTCTATTTTTATGCAGCCGCCGTTTGTTTCGAAAAAGCGCATAAGCAGATTTACCATCGTCGTTTTTCCCGCGCCCGTGGGTCCTACTATCGCCACCTTTTGTCCCGGTTTTACTTTTGCGGAAAAATTTTTGATTACCGTTTTGTCGGGTGTGTCGGGGTATGCGAAACGTACATGGTCGAACTCCACTTCACCGTGAACTTCTTTGCCGAGAGTCGGTTTTTCGTCCTCGTTTTCGAGTTCCTCGCTTTCGAGAAAATCAAAAATGCGGTGAGCCGAAGCGGACGCCGTCTGCATATTCGTCAGTCCCTGCGCTATCTGCGCAAGGGGCGTGGTGAACAGGCGCACATACAAAATGAACGAGATGATAACGCCGAATCCGAGCGACGGGTCGTTGATGACGAGTATCGAGCCGAAAACGCAGACCGCAACGTATGCTATGTTGCCCACAATGTTCATCAGGGGCTGCATCATTCCCGAGAGGAACTGCGACTTTCTGTTTGCGTCGTAAACCGCCTTGTTCAGCCCTTTGAACCTGTCTTTTATCTCATCTCCCGCACGGGAAATGCGAACCACTTCGTGACCCGAATACATCTCCTCGACATATCCGTTGAGTTTGCCGAGATTTTCCTGGTGCGCCGTGAAATATTTCTGCGAACGCGACATTATCATAACAACCGCGAACAGTCCGACAAGCGTTATTCCGAGCGAGATAAGAGCCAATCTCCATTCCGTCACAAACATCATCACAAGACAACCCACAAACTGCGTCGCCGAAGAAATTATCATCGGCAGCGCGTTTGTCAAGCCCTGCTGCAAAGTCGAAACGTCGTTGGTAATGCGGCTCAAAACATCGCCCTGTGAATGGGTGTTAAAATATTTCTGCGGCACGCGGTTTATCTTTTGCGAAAGTTCGCCGCGCATACGGTAAGACATTTTCAGCGTCACCGTTGCCATTATATAATGCTGAACAAAGGTGAAAAGCGCGCTCAGACCGTAGATAACGATGAGCGTTATTCCCACTTTCGCTATCGCCGCAAGGTCTATACCCGTTATCAGTCCCTCGGACATTATGTTTGTTATTTCGCCTATCTTATCCGGTCCGATAATTGTCAGAACCGCTCCGAGCGCCGCCAGCACAAGAGCCAACGCCGTTACCGCAACGCCGCCTTTAACATAGCCCGCGGTTTTTCCGAGCGCCGCCACCGTTCCTTTTTCACCGGTCAAAGGCGCTCTTGTCGCTCCCTGCATCGGTCTCATATCGCTGCCCCCTCTCCGTTCCCGTTAAGTCCGAGTTCTTTTTCGCTTAACTGCGATTTCGCGATCTGTCTGTATACCTCGCAGATCCTCATCAGTTCGTCGTGCGTTCCGCTTCCGACCTCTTCGCCCTTGTCAAGCACGATTATTCTGTCCGCATTGCGAATCGTTCCTATTCTCTGTGCCACGATTATCTTTGTTGTGTTCGGCAAACTCTTTTCAAGACCCGCGCGGAGTTTTGCGTCCGTCGCATAGTCAAGCGCCGAAAAAGAGTCGTCAAAAACAAGTATTTCAGGCTTTCTCGCAAGCGCACGGGCAATGGAAAGTCTCTGTTTCTGCCCGCCCGAAACGTTTCGCCCGAGCTGCGCTATCCTGTGTTCCGTTCCGTCCTCCGTCTTGTCCACAAACTCTTTTGCCTGAGAAAGGTCTATCGCCTTTTCAAGATTTTCGTCGTTCTCCTCCGCCGCGCTTCGCCCGAAAAATACGTTGTCCTTTATACTTCCCGAGAACAGCACCGCTTTCTGCGTCACATATCCGAGTTTGTTGTAAAGCGTATCGAGGTCAAGGTCTTTGACGTTCACGCCGTCAACCAGCACTTCTCCCTCGGTCGCGTCGTAAAATCTCGGAATAAGCCCGACCAGCGTTGATTTTCCGCTGCCCGTCGCGCCGATTATCGCAAGCGTCTGCCCCTTTCCTATACTGAAATTGATGTTCGAAAGCGAATTTTCCGCAGCGTTCGGATATTTGAAAGATACGTTCCTGAACTCTACCGTTCCGCTTTCGGCACACTCCGTCACGCTACCCGAAACTATCGACGAAGACTTGTCAAGCACCTCGTTGATACGCTCCGCCGAGACCTGCGCCTGCGGCAGCAGCATAAATATCATAACAAGCATCATAAACGACATAACGACATACGTCGCATAAGTGCTGAAAATAACCACTTCGGAAAACATTCCGAGTCTGCCGGCGGGGTCTGACAGCGGAACCGCGTTGACAAGCGCCGCGCCGAGCCAATATATAACCAGCGCCAATCCGTTCATTCCCAGCCCCATAACCGGCTGCATAAGCGCAAACAAACGCTGGTTTTTGAGTTGCAGGTTCATCATCTCGCCGCTCGGAACATCAAACTTTGCGTTCTGATAATCCTCCGCGTTGAATGCGTGAACCACGTTTATTCCCGTCAGATTTTCACGCGCCACACGGTTTATCTTGTCCGTCAACTTCTGCACCATGCGAAAACGCGGCAGACATATCGACATAATTGTCAGTATCGTTGCGCAAATAACCACCACGAACGCCGCCGTTACCGCCGAAAGTTCCCAACTCTTTCCGAGAATCTTGATAACCGCCCAAACCGCCATGATAGGGGATTTTATCAGCATCTGCAAGCCCATGGAAACTATCATCTGTATCTGGTTGACATCGTTTGTCGTTCTTGTTATCAGGCTCGGCACGGAAATATCCTGCATCTCCGCCTTGCCGATGTCCGTCACACGATTAAAAATCCTTTCTCGGAGCGTGTAACTGAACCCCGACGCCGTCTGCGCCGAAAGATACCCGCACGCAATGGCAAGCGCCGCGCTCGCCAACGTGCAGGCAAGCATTTTCAGCCCGACGGTCACAATATTTCCCGTTGCGTCGCCGCCCGATTTTATCAGCAGCGTCAACTCCGACATAAAGTCGGGCAGCCGCAGGTCAAAATATACCTGTCCCACAACGAGGACAGCGCACAAAAGCGCCGTCAGCACCTCGCGCTTTCGCATATTTTTAAGCAATTTTATCATTTTTCACTCTCTCCTCCGAGCCCGTTCTCCAATATGTCTTCAAGGTTCTTTGAAAACGTGTCAAAGCACCGTTTCATCGTTTTTGCGTCCCCGTCCGATATCCCGTCAAGCATTTTTTTCGCAAACAGCAACTGAATCTCTCTTCCTCTTTCGATTATATCCGTCGCCTTGTCCGTGTAAGCAAGACAGAACTTCCGTCTGTCATGCTCATCCGTTTTCCGTTCGAGATACCCCTCTTCGACCATCTTGTCAACGTGGAAAGACACAATGGCGGGCTTGAAACCCCGCAGTTTGCATATATCTTTCGCCGTGTCATGCTCCGGGTTGTTCGCCAAAAACAACAACATATCTATCGCCGGCATCGGCAAACCCGTTTCCTCGCAAAGCGGAAACATCGCCCGTCCGTAAGCGTCCATAAACTTCTTTGTTCCGCCGAACACATGCGCCGCCGTTATCCTCGTCCTTTTCTCTTCGGCATCCGCTCCGCCTGCCGCTTCCGCGACATCTTGCTTCGCGCCGCCGCTCGCTTTATCCGCTTTTCCCGCCGCCTTTTCGGCTTCAAGCGCTGTGCTTTTCACCCTCTTTGCCGTGACCTCTGCGTTATGCACCTTTTCCCCCGCACTCCCTGCAGCTTTTTCGTTTTCGCTCACCGCTTTGTCCGTTTTTACAATCGAGTTTTCGGTAACAACCCCCGTTTTATCCTCATTCAAAGCCGCATTTTTTGCATTAAGCGCCGCTTTATTTTCTTTTTCGGCACTTCTATTTTCTTTCTTCATCGCATATCCTCCAATCTTGAATATTTCAATTTTGAACAATTCAATTTTATCATATCTCTTTCTCAAAGTCAACGGACACCCCGCAAAAAGATTCTGTCGCTTTTGTGTCAGGCAACCTTTTTGTAGTATCTTATAAAATTATAGGTTAAAAACCCGCAGACGAGAGTTTTCGTCTGCGGGTTGCGTTATTTTGTTTAATTATCAGCCGAGTTTGAGCGTCTTTCTTTCGCCGTCGAGGGTGTAGGTCACGGTCGGGACGGCGGCAGGCGAGACGGAGATGTTTTCCGCGCGCCCGGAGAGGGCGAGAACGGTTTTGTATTCGGCGAGTTGTTTTTCCGAGTATTCGGAAAAATCGTCGGAGACGAAAAGCAAGCCGCCGAAGAGCGCGTTTGCCGTGGCAAGCGTAGATTTTTGTTCGGGCGAAAGGGCGGTATTGCGGTCGCGGAGCAGGAACACGTCGGGGTCGTTCAAGAACGCTCTGCCAGAGAGTTGACGGCGAAAGACCGTGTTCAGAACGGTATTTTTCGTTGACGGACGCTCCGAATGGAACAGGCGCATATACGGTTTGTCGTCCCATGAAAGCGACATATCCATGCCGATGCGGCAGTATTCGACTTTGCCGAAAACGGGAAGCAGGGGAACGCCGCAGGCGAGAATTTCGCGGTTGCCGCAGAGTTCGCGCAGGAAATCGGCCGCTTCAAACATTATCTCTCCGCGGGTTTTGTCGGGGCGGGGAATCATGCAGGCCGCATAAAGAAAATCGAGTTTGAAAAGCCCGAAGCCGAGATTTTTATAAAACGCGAAGCATTCGCGCAGGTATTCGCGAACGTCGTTGTTGTAAAAGTCGAGCGCCCACGCGCCGCCCCAGTTGCTTCCGCAACCGACCGGTTTGCCGCTTTTGTCGCGCAGCAGCCAATCGGGGTGGTCATTTGCCAAAGCGGAGTCTTTTTGACAGACGAAAGGTGCCAGCCATATTCCCGCTTCGCAGCCTTTTGCCTTTATCGCTTTGACAATGGGTTCAAGCCCGTTCGGGAACTTTGTTTTGTCAATGCGTAGCCAGTCTCCGACTTTGGTTTCAAAACCGTCGTCTATCTGAAAAATATCGGGCGTTTTGTCAATTCGGTCAAAGCCGCGCAATGCGTTTTCGATAACGCTTTGTGAGATGTCCTGATAACGGTCGTACCAACTTGTGTAGCCGTTCTTTTTTGTTACGGAACGCGGTGTGATTCCGAGTTTTTCGAACCACGCGTCAAAAACTTCTTTTTCTCTTCCGCGCGCAAAGAATATATCAAAAACTTTGTATTCGGTTGCGGTCACACGTCCCGCGCAGTCTTTTTGGAATATTACGCGGTTGAAGACCGTATTGAAAATTATTCTTGTAAATCCCGTGTTTTCCGCAAGGCTGCCGAAGAAAAAGTATTCGTCGCCGCGTCTGATATACGCATACGAATAGCCGTGCAGAACGCCTTTGCGGTATTCTTTCTTGTAAAACCCGCCGTCGCCGTATGCGGAAAACTCAAATTTTTTATCGAGAAATTTCGGGCAGAACCGCATGGAGCGGTCAAAATCGCGGACGCCGTATTCACGGCTTTGCGTCCAGCTTTGATACCCGTTCAAAAACAGTCTGTCGTCTTTTTTGAATTCAAACGGCAGATAAGCCGTGACGCTTTCTGTCTTTGTTTCGGTGTTCGGGCAGATCGTAAAGCGAAAACCGTTTTCGTCTTCTTCTTTTCGGAACGCCGCGTCCGAACCGTGGGCGAGAACAGCGTCAAAAATGACTTTTTCAGGCATTCTTATCTTCCTTTTTCGCAATCTTTTTCATCACGCCTTTTTCATCGTAGAAGAAGAACAGCACGGCGCCGATAACGCAGAAAACGGTTGCGATGATAGCCGTCAGACGGTAGCCGAACGGCTCGACCGTTGAGGTCTGTCCCGAACCGGTGGTGAACGCCGCCACAACGGAGGTAAAAACGAGCATGGAGACCGCCTGTCCCATTTTCATCGCAAAGGTGCGCGCCGCAAAGAACATTCCGCTTCTCTGCTCGCCGCTTTCAACGGCATCGACTTCGGAAATATCCGCAACAACAGCCTGCGGCAGAATGCCGAGAATTGCCATGGGAATACCTGCGCAGACCGCTATCGCGATGCCCCAGAACAGACCCTGACCGCATACGGACGCGAGCAGGAATACAAATGCGTAGGCGAAAAAGCCGACGATTATTAACTTCTTCTTGCCGACGCGGAGCGCGGTTTTGTTGATGAGCGGATAAAGGCAAAGGCTGACAAGCGTCATTATGACCGTTAGCAAAAACGTCCAAGTGTCATCTATGCCCATGAGTTTTGTTTCGTAAAAGGCAAGTCCCGTTTGGAAAAGCGTTACCGCGAAAAAGTATATTATATCGGAAAGCACGAAGCGCACAAACTGACGGTTCTTGAACGTTTTGAAGAGCGAGCGGAATGCTTTTGTCTTGACGGGTTCGGATTTGATATAATCTCTTTCTTTTATCCAAAGAGAGGGTATAAGCATGGCGACCGCCGCGACAAGGCACATTATTCCTATCGCAAGTCTTATCGAATTCGCGGTTGTCTGTCCGCCGCCGAGCACCTGCGCAAGGTTCGGTATAAGATAGGAAACGGAAAGTCCCGCGATATATGTGAACGAGATAAACGTTGAAACGTTCACTCTGTTTTTCTGAGTGTCGCCGAGTTCGGAGATAAGGGCGTTATACGGCGTGCAGTATATCGTCATAAACAGATAGAAAAGCATCAGCGTAACAAAAATGATGATGTCGTTGAGCAATACGTTCAACGTTTGCGGAAGCACGAAAACGCAAGCCGTCATAACCGCAAACGGCACGGCTATGACTTTCATAAAAGGTATGCGTCTGCCGCCCTTGAAGTTGCTTCGGTCCGACCAGCCCGCTATCATCGGGTCTGTCACCGCGTCGAATATTCTGCCGACCATGGTGATAAGCCCGAACAGCGTTATGCTCCAAAACAGCGTTCCGCCGGTGATGTTCTTGCCGAACACGCCCGCCTGAGAGTCCGTGTAATAGTAAACAAGCCAGTTGCTGATAATGCCAGAAAGCAAACTCCAACCGAACTGACCTATCGCAAAGATCCACAGCACTTTGTTTGTTATCTTTTTCATTTTGCGTTGCCTCCCGATGACTTAAAATAACATAAAATGATTTCTTTAATAAGAGATATTTCCGCTTCGTAATTTTCGTCTTGCGTCAGAATTTTGCCCTCCGCCGCTTTTCGCAAAAGAGCAAGCATGGTGTGGTTGACCGCCAGATACGTCAGTTCCTCGTTTATCCCGTCGCGGACGCTTCCGTCCTCACGCCCGAGCCGCAGAGCCTGCGCATACGGTTTGTAAAAATCCGCCGTTTCGCTCTGATATTCTTCGAGTTTTTCTTTCGCTATATTCTCTTTTAAGCAGAACGCGTCGAAATCGTCGAGAAACAAAAGAAAATCCCGCTGCTTTTCAAACAGTTCCGAATATGCGTCGAGGATAGCCTCTATCCTGCCTATCCCGTTCTTTTCGAGAAACTCCCGTGTCTCAAACCTCGGCTTCAAAAATTTCTTTATCTGCCGCCACCAAAGTTTTCCGACCTCTATCGCAATGGCTTCTTTCGTCGAAAAATAACGGTAAAGCGACGCAACGCCTATATCGCACTCTTTTGCGATGTCGGTCATTTTTACGTTCTCGATTTTATTTGCCGAAAATAGTTTTTTTGCCGCAAAAACGGCTTTTTCGACCTTTTCGTCGCGATATTTCGCCCAATATCCCTGTTCCCTCACTTGACAAACCTCTGAAAATGTGATAGTATAACTATCAGATATTGATTATATAGTAGCACAAAATTTACCGTTTGTCAACAGTCAACGAAAAAATATTTGAAAGGAAATAACATTATGTCGAAATACACAAGCGTGTTCGGAAACGAAATGCCGAAAAAGGTTATTGCGAAAGCGGAAAAAACAAAAGCGAGATTTATCCGCAAATTCGGTGATGACGGCAATGTGAAATATACGTTTTCCGCGGTTGAAAACGAAGTTCTTGCCCCGCTCGGAACAAAAGTTCTTGTAAAAGGCGACGGCGCACAGTTTTCCGACCGCTCCGTTATAATAGGTAATATCCGTATGGGTTTCGGGCATTATCGCATTTCCATGGCTATGGCTTCCTGCGCTCACGCGCTCGGTTTTGAACCCGTATGGCTTGACATGAACTCGTTCCCCGATTCGACCTGCACAAAACTGATATCCTATCAGAACGACCTGTATTCAATGGGTTCGCGCCTTTCGGATAAAAGTCGTCTGTTCAACAAACTTTATTGGGAACCGCTCAACAGCGAGGGCTTCCGCAAACTTTCGTATAACGCCTGCGATCAGGCAGCGTCCGAACTCACGGCAAATCTGCTCCGCTCTCTGCCTAAAACCGTTCCTTTCGTCGCCACGCACGCATGGCCCGCGCAAGCGGCGGTCTGCGCAGGTTTTGAACGTGTCGTCAACGCCATACCGGATAACTGGCCCATGGCTCTGCACCTTGCCGAGGGCAGTCTGCACACCGTGCAAACACCGTCTTCGTTTCTCGGCTACAAAGCGTTGCGCGGCATGGATAAAAAACGTTCTCTTCGCCCGATACCGGACGGCGAACTTGCATACACGGGGCATTATGTCGATCACGAATTTGTTTCGAATTTGGAAAATGACACGGCGCTTCGCGTTGACAGAATAAAGAGCGGAAAAGCAAAAAGGTATCTGCTGACCGTCGGCGGCGCGGGCGCTCAAAAAGAGATATTCCGCCGCGTTATCGAAACTCTTCTGCCCGAAATCGAGGCAGGTAAAGCCACGCTTTTCCTCAATGTGGGCGACCATAAAAACGTTTGGGAGGGGCTGTTGAACGAAATTCCCGCCCTTGCTTCGGCTACGCTGTTCGAAAACGATTACCGCGCCGCGTCCGCATTCGCCGCACAGGCTCTCAATGGCGACGTAAACGGCATTTACGCGTTTTGCCACGAAGATATTTTCGCCGCGGTATATATAACAAATCTGCTCATTCGCGCTTGCGACGTGCTTGTAACAAAGCCGAGCGAGCTGTCGTTTTATCCCGTGCCCAAACTGTTTATCCACCGTGTCGGCGGACATGAAGCCTACGGTGCGCTCCGCTCTGCGGAAGTGGGGGACGGCACTTATGAATGTGAAACGCCGCGCGAGACCGCCGATATGATAAAACTCATGCAGACGGACAGCGAGGTACTGCTTTCGTTCAACGACGCAATACTGAAAAACAAAGCCGCAGGCATATATGACGGCGCTTATAACGTCATACGCCTTGCCGCGGCGCGGTGATATACGCGATGTCAAAAAGTTTTCGTACCGCAAAATGATTTAAATATCAAAAACTCTCCTCACGAAATCCGTGGGGAGAGTTTTCATGTCAATGGGTATAGCAGAATTTTAATATGTTTCAGATTTTTCAGTTTGTCAACAGCAGTACTGTCAGCGCGGCTGCAAGGGCGCATAGCCCGAGCGAAGCGAGGATGGACATCTTTTTATATGAAAGTATTCGTTCTATCCGAACGCGGACTTTTGCCCCGCCGAAAGCGGACGCGAAAAGCGAGCGGCTTTCCGCACAGTTCAAAAGCGCCGATGCGTATCGTTTTTGTTCATCGACCGATTTCCCGCGCAGAACTTTTTCGTCGCAGGCAAATTCGATGTCTTCGGTGAATTTTTTCAGAAACAGCCACGCAAGGGGATTGAACCAATGCACGGCGGCGCAGAGGAATGCAAGCACGCGCCAAAGGTTGTCTCCGCTTTTAATGTGCGTCCGTTCATGTTCAAGCACGGCGTCAATGTCCCGCTCCGCATAATTCGCGGGCAGGATTATTCTCGGGCGGAATATGCCGTAAACGGCGGCTGTCGTGACCTTTTCGCTGACAAAAACATTGCCTTTTACACGCTTTGCGTCTTTCAGCTCGATAACAGTTGCGAAATACAGCGCAAAAAGCGTTATCGCTATCGCGGCGGCGACGACCGCCCACACGATCGACGTTATTCCGAAAATATCAGCGAAAACGTCTTTTTTATAAACAACGGGAATAACGGTTTGCGCCGTATGAGTGCTGTTTATCGACGAAAATCTGATATGACCCGTTCCGACTGCCGCAGAGTATACAAAACTTTTTGAGGACAGCGCTTCAAGCAATTTCCCGAGACCGAATCCCGAATAAAGCCCGAACGGCAGACAAAAACGCAGAAACGGCAGCGCCCAGAACGCCTTTATCGCGTGGCGGGGGATCTTGCGGAATCGGCGCAGAAGAAGAACAAGAAGTCCCGCAACGCTTCCGCAAACGCTCATATTGAATATCCAAAAGAAAATGTTCATATTGTCAGGTCGGGCAAGCTGTGTAAATTCAACCTATGCGCCGCCTACCTCCCGTCTATCATTTTCCGAAGTTCCGCAATTTCGTCTTCCGAAAGTTTCTCGTCTTCCAAAAGAGATGAAAACAGCGCTTTTTTCGAACCGCCGAAAAGTTTGTCTATAAGAGAGTGCGTCTCTTCCCGTCTTACTTCGTCTCTCGACACAAGCGACGTGCAGACAAAATTCGGCTCGTCACGTTTGATAAATCCCTTTGCTTCAAGTTTTTTTATGACCGTGTATGTCGTGTTCTTGTTCCAGCCGATGGTCTGCGCCGCGATAACGCTGACTTGTTTTGCCGTTATGGGTTCGTTTTCCCAAACTATCTCCATAACCTTTATTTCGCTGTCAAAAATCTTGTTTTTCATCTTTCGCTCCCGTCCGCACCTCAATATTGCGGACTATCTGTGTAGTCTATATCTATTTTACCACAACATTTTCGTTTTGTCAAGCATACCGCCCGCCGATTTCGGCGGGCGGTATGCTTGTTGATTGCAAAATAAAGTCGCGTGTTATTTCAGTTTCAGCTGCTAAATTGGAATAACGGCTTAAAAAAACGTGTCTTATTTCAATTTTGTTAAGGCAGCGCATCAAAAATTAAGATATAACATAAGTGTAGTATCGTTTTGTCTTAATTTTTTGCAGTCAAATCGGCTCTTTTCAATTTCTTCGCTGTGTAAATAAGAACAACGGCAACTGCGATAAACGTCAGCACGTCGCCGACCGCCATAAAGTATAAAATGCCGTCAAGTCCGAACCAAACGGGGAGAAGAAGCGCAAGCCCGACGCCGAAGCCGACTTCGCGCAGGAGCGAGAGCAATGTCGAACCTACGGCGTTGCCGAGCGACTGCAAAAAAATGAACGAACCTTTGTTGACGCATGAAAGAGTCAGGGTGCAGAGGTAAAGACGTATGCATTTAACCGCAAATTCCGTGTAGTATACGCTTTCGCCGCTTGCGCCGAATATATTGACGAACGGCTGCGGAAAAAGTTCGAATATAAGCGTTGCGACAAGCCCTATCGCCGCTTCCGCAAGCATCATCTTTTTCATCAGTTCAAGCACTCTGTCATTGCGTCCCGCTCCGACGTTATGCCCCACAATGGGTATACAGCCTGCGGCAAGACCTATCGCTGTCGAAATGACTATCTGGAAGAATTTCATCACTATGCCGATGACCGCCGTCGGAATCTGCGCATACCGTTCCTGCCCGAATATCGGGTCAAGCGCGCCGTATTTGCGGCACATATTAAGCACCGCCGCCATGGAAAGAACTATCGATATCTGCGAAAGAAAACTTGTCATTCCGAGCGCGAGCATCCTTTTTACGGGCTCTGCGGCAAGACGGAATCCCGACTTTTTGAGTTTTATTGTTTTCAGGCGGAACAGATAAACAAATGCGAGTATCGCGGAAACAATCTGTCCCAAAACGGTTGCGATTGCAGCGCCCGCCATGCCCCACTTGAAAGTATAAATGAATATCGGGTCAAGAATACAGTTGCAGACCGCGCCCGCAAGCAAAGAGATCATCGCAAACGTCGGGCTTCCGTCCGAACGGATTATAGGATTCAGTCCCTGCCCGAACATATAAAAGGGGACGCCGAGTGCTATCCAAAAGAAGTATTCCCGCGACATTTCAAACGTTTCTTCGTTGACCGTCGCGCCGAACGCTTTCAGTATCGGGTCTGCAAAAATAAGGTATATCGCCGCAAGTACAATTCCCGACGAGACAAGCAGAAATATTGCGTTTCCGACGCCTTTTTCCGCTTTTTCGGGTCTTTTCGCTCCGAGATTTATGCTTGTGAACGCGCAGCAGCCGTCTCCTATCATCGTCGCTATCGCCAACGCGATTACCGTCATCGGGAAAACCACGGAGTTTGCCGCATTGCCGAAAGAGCCGAGATAATCCGCATTTGCGATGAATATTTGGTCAACTATGTTGTAAAGCGCGCCGACAAGCAGCGAAACTATACAGGGGAGCGCAAACTTTCGCATCAGTTTGCCCGTTTTTTCCGTTTCGAGAAACATGTTTTGAACCGTTTTTTTCATTTTGAAATTCCTCCCATTCAATAGTCTCAACGAAAAAAAGCACGCCCGTAGGCGTGCGTCTTATCTTTGAGACCGCGATACACGCCTTCGAACGTGTCGTATCGGAACACGGAAGCGTTCTTGTATCGTTTCGTCAAGAAAAATATTCGGTTAAAATATGGTATAAATTATACCACGTTTGTTCCGAAAAGTCAATTTCAAAAGTTTGAAATCCGTTTGCGGGAAAGATAATGCGCAAATTCGCAAAAATACAGGGGACAGGAAAAACGAAAAGCATTATCTGTTTTCCTTTTCGAGTTTTCTTATAAACGCGGTTATTTCGGCGTCGATGCGTTTTATCTCTTCCAAAAACTCACGCGCGGAAAGCCTGAAAACCCCCGAATGTATCGCCGCGAACTGCACAAGTTTGTCGGACGTAACAACGCGCAGCGTGTGGTCGGGACCGAGCCCGTGCATAAGTTTTTCCATGCAGGCGTCGGCTGTCTGTCCCTGCGGCGTGTATATTATTGTCACTCCGCCATCGGTCGCTTCGCTGCCCGCATTCGAGGGAACACGGTAGCCGTCAAAAACCGCCGTCACTTCCGTTTTTGTGTAAGCCGCGTAGTTTTTCAGAATATCTATCAGCCTGTCGCGCGCATGGTCAAGGTCGCTTTGCGCAAGTTCCGCAAGAAATTCCCATGCAAAAATCACATTGTAACCGTCAACTATGAGTTTTGTCGTTTCGGGTCTCGGTTCAAACTTCCGTTCGGCGGTAAAAATGCGCTTTTCCGCATAGGAACGGCGTTTGACGGGACCGTAAGTCCTGTTCATTATCTCTTCAAGCTGCGCATCCGAAAGCCTGTGCGCTCGGGCAACGCTTCTCGGAGACGGCAGGGGAACGGTCGGTCTGTATGCCGCGGGCAAATCCATGTATTCGCGCACTTTGTTCCACGGCACTACAAATCCCGCTCCGTGCGCGCAAAAGACCGAATGCGGCGGCAGCTGAATATCAGCCTCGGGCTTATATCCGTATTCCGTTATGACCTCGTCTGCGTTCTCGCATTCTCCGTCTCCGTCATATACGCACGAAAACGAGCCGTTTCCGCCGCTGTATGCCGCAACTTCTTTTGCATATCCGGAAAGTTTTGCAACAGGCGCACGCCCCGTAAAGACCGCAAAACCGTTGTCGTCCGTTTCCTGCGCAAACTCCGCGTGACGCATTTGCAGATCGTGTATCGCTCTGCCCGCGGACGCGGACGGCACGGAAAGCCTGTATGCGTAAAACGGTTCAAGCAGTACGGAACGCGTGCTCATAAGACCCTGCCGCAGCGCACGCAGCGTCGCTTCTCTGAAATCCCCTCCCTCCGTGTGCTTCGGGTGCGATCTGCCTGTCAGAAGCGTAATTTTTATGTCCGTCAGCGGTGCGCTGACAAGCACTCCTCGCAGCTGTGTTTCGTTCAGCACCGTATCGACGAGATTTTGCCAGTTTGAAGCAAGTTCGTCCGTCGGACAAACCGTGTCTGTCACCAACCCCGTACCTCTCGGCAACGGCTCCAACAGCAAATGTACCTCCGCATAATGTTTCAGCGGCTCAAAATGCCCCACACCCTCGACAGGCGCGGCGATGGTTTCCTTATAAAGTATGCGTCCCTCGCCGAAAGCGACGTCTACGCCGAATCTGTCCTTTATCTTTCTTGTCAGTATCTCCGTCTGCACTTCGCCCATCAGGCGAACCTGCAATTCCTGCAATTCTTCCGACCAAACGGGGCGCAAAGACGGGTCTTCCTCGGAAAGCTCGAGCAATTTCGGGTAAAACAGCCTCGGCGGGCAATCGCTCGGCAAAAGCACTTTGTACGTCAGAACGGGTTCGAGCAGGGGCGAATCTCCGTCCTCTTCCGCTCCGAGCCCCTGCCCCGCATACGTCGCGGTAAGCCCGATGACGGCGCATATATCGCCCGCATAGACTTTGTCGGTCTGTATAAAATTGTTTCCCGAATAAAGCCGTATCTGCGCCGCTTTTTCTTCTCTTCCGTCGTATTTTACGGCATCACGGACTTTCAGCGTGCCGCCTGTTATCTTCATATATGTAAGTCTGACGTTACCGTCATGCGCTATTTTGAACACTCTTGCGCCGAAGACATCCGTCGGGTATTCGGGGCGCGGGGCAAGTGTCACAAGCGCGTTCAGAAATTCTTCAACGCCGTCCGCCGTTCTCGCCGAGCCGAAGAAGACGGGTATCAGTTTTCTCTGCGCCGTAAGGCGCGTCAGTTCGCTTGCGTCCGTTGTTCCGTCCGAGGTGAACTTTTCAAGCAATTTTTCCGAAAAAAGCGCAAGCCTTTCCGCTCTTGTTTCGTCTCTTTCGCCCGTGAAAAACGGAGCTGTCGCATCTCCGAGATTTTTGCGTATGTCCTCAGCCACCGCCGCTTCGCCCGCAAAAGGTAGGTCGGTTTTGTTGACAAAAATAAAAGTGGGAACGCCGTATTTGTCAAGCAGTTTTGCCAGCGTTCGCGTATGCGCCTGAACGCCGTCCGTTGCGCTTACAAGCAGCACCGCGCAGTCCAGCACCTGCAAAACACGCTCCGTCTCCGCCGAAAAATCGACGTGTCCCGGCGTGTCCGCAAGAATTATTTCCGTGTCGCCTATCTCAAACCGCGCTTCTTTCGAATATATCGTTATTCCCCGTTCGCGCTCAACCTCGTCCGTGTCCAAAAATGCGTCACCGTGGTCAACGCGCCCGCGTTTGCGCAACTTTCCCGCCGCATACAAAAACGCTTCCGAAAGCGTCGTTTTTCCAGCATCGACGTGCGCAAGTATTCCGACGACAAGTTTACGTTTCACAGTTCTCACTCCGTTTGCTCTGTTATTGTTTCAGTATACCATATCACACACGAAAAATCAAGCGGAAAGAGGAAAGGACAACCTGTGACAAAAGTATTGACAAAAACCGAGATAGAATGTATAATGACATCGGACAGGCTTTAAATTTACGGAAAGGGTTTAAGGTTTAATATGTGAAAAGCCGTCCGTTTCAGAAAGAAAGGTTGTGTAACAAATGAATCCTTACGAGGGAAAGATCTGTCCCGCCTGCAATCAGCCGATAACGGAAAACGATGCCGTTGCCGTGTGCGGTGAATGCAACGCTCCGCAACATCTCTCATGTTGGCAGAAAAAGCAAGGGTGTTCGACCGAGGGCTGCGTCGGGCAGATAAAAGAGGTCTTTGAACCCGAAAACGGAGAAGACCCCGAACAAAATACGGAAGTACCAGAGACAGCCGAAGCTCCGACGGATATTTCGGAAAACGAAACAACGAAAAGCAAAAAGAAGAAGCGGATGATTGCCGTTGCGGTCTCATGCTCCGTAGTCGCTGTCATTGCTGCGGGAATTTTGTTTACGGTTCTTTTTGCGATACCTTTTTCCAAGTATAAGAAGGCTTCCTCCATGCTGGAAGAGGGCAAATACGATGCCGCGTATACAGATTTTCGCGAACTTGACGGCTTTTTGCAGAGTGAAGAAAAATCAAACGAGGCGCTTTACCGCAAAGCAAAAGAATTGAAAGAACTCGGAGAATACCAAAAAGCCGAAAAAATATTCAGGGAACTCGGTTCTTATTCGGACAGCGAATCGCTGCGCTGCGAATCCATATACGAATATGCCGACAAAGTTTCGGATTTCAGTATGAAACAGGCATATCTCGCATACGCCGAAATTCCCGATTACCGTGACGTTGCGGAAAAAAAGAACGAAATTCTCAAAAAGTGGATAACGCGTTCGGTTGAAAACGGAAACGTCAACGATTTCTTTGCAAGCGTCAAATTGAATCGAGCGGAGGAAAGACTTTGCCTTCGTGCCGTCCTTGATCTTCTTGCGGATGAAACGAGCCGATCCGTCAAAGTAATGTCGCCCGTCATTTGCGACTTTTTATCATCCGTTTCCGGTGTCGACGGCTCAATGTATGATCTGAAAAGGTTTTTCGAAGACCTGCGTGACGCAGACAGTTTCAAGGATTTCATCAGGAGCGATCGCGCTTATATATACATGATTTGGAATCAGTATGAATTTATTCCTAAAATGATGCTTTCCGACGACTGTATAGCATATTTCCTTGAAGGAACGTGGTTTGATTCATACAGTTTTGCCTATTTACAGTTTATCAAAAATGACAAAGGAGAAACACGCTGCATCACCAATTTGCCTCGGATAAAGGTCCCGAAAAACGCCGTCTACTACGACATCAAAGATATGACGCTCTTTTTTGAGGATGAAGACGGAAATCGAATTGCTGACGTGTTCAAATTTACCATAAATTCAAGTCCGTATGATATGCAGGTCTACTGCTGTGAGGACGGAAACACATACGACGTTTCGAGAAATTAAAAAACAAAAAAATCAATGCGCACATCCGATTTCTTTTGATTTCGGCTGTGCGTTTTCTTTGCGAAAAATTATTCCGAAAACGGGTATTTTTGCTTTTTCGGGAGAAAATATCGTAAATTCTGTTTTGGGAGTTACGGTATGAAAAAAGAAAATGAAATAGGATTTTCTGCGGCGGTCGGAGAAATGAAAAAGGCGCTCGCGTCCGCATTTGAGCCGCGAAAGGTCTCGTCCGCACTTCGGGACAATGCGTATATTCTGAAAAACGAAGCGTATGCCGTTTGCTCGGCGCTCCCGAAAAAAGAAAAATTCCCCGCGTCGGGAAAATATCCGAGGATATATGTCTTTCTCGAAGATTACGTCTCTCTTTGCGGCGCGGTGGACACAAAAGAAAAACTTGACGAACTGTTTTCAGCCGCGGGCACGGTCTCGTGTGTTACCGGCGGCGAAGTTTCCGTTTTTATCGACGCGCTCAAACTTGTGCTTCTGAAAAAAATATTCGTACTTTCAGAAAAGGGGCAAAGCGTCCGCTCCGTTGCGTCCCTTATAAATTCGGTGCGCTTTCTTTCAACCGTTCGCGTTGATGATGTTTATGCCCGCATAAGTCCTTGCGAACAGGTGTTTATGCGCGATCCCGTATATTCTCAAATGACCCGTGAGAGCCGCAACCTGTACCGTCGCCGCCTTTGTGTCGAAGCGCGTCGGCGCGGCGTTTCCGAGTATGACTTGCTTCAAAGGCTTACGGACCGTGCGCTCACGTCTCCCGACCCCGAAAAAAGGCATATCGGCTTTTTTCTTTCGGAACGTCGGTTCGGCTCCCGTTACATTTTTACCGTTGCCGCGCTTACAGTGCTGCTTTCTCTGTTTGCGGGACTTCTGACAAACAGCGTCTTTCTGCTTTTTGCGTCCCTGTTTCCCTCGTTCGGTATCACCTGCCTGTGCGCCGACAAACTTTTTTCGCTCCTTGACGTTTCGTCCCTCGTTCCCGGCATGAAGACTTCGGGCGGCGTGCCGAAAACGCTTGTGACCGTCGTCACCCTTGCCGAGGGACTGACAAAAGAAAAAATATGCTCGTCTCTTGCCCGATTCAGTCTTGCAAACCGTGAAAAAGGCTTGATGTTCGGGTTTCTTGTCGATTTGCCTGAAAGCGATTCAGCAGAAAATGCCGCCGATTCGGGCGTTTTTTCCATGCTGTCCGCTTCCGTTCATGAACTCTGCGAGGAATACGGCGAAAAATTCTTTGCCTGCGTGCGCGGAAGAACAGAGACCGCAGACGGGGAATTTTGCGGGAAAGAGCGAAAAAGAGGTGCGATCTGCGATCTTGTCGAAGCGACCGCGACGGGCGACGCGAAAGCGTTTTCTCTCGTCTGCGGCGATATTTACGGCGCGGAATATATCGTTTGTCTGGACGGCGATACGCACCCTTGCGCGGGCAGTATCGGGCGTCTTATCGGCGTGCTTGAACATCCTTGTTCGCGCCCCGTTTACGAAAACGGAAAGGTCGTTAAAGGTTACGGCTGTGCCGTGCCGAGCATGAGAACAGACCCCGTTTCTGCGGGAAAAACGCTTTTTTCGGAAGTCAGTTCGGGTGCGGCGGGAACGGAATACTACGAAAACGCTTCTTACGAAACGTATCAGACGCTTTTCGGTTCGGGTAGTTTTGCGGGCAAGGGCGCGATAAACGTCGACGCGTTCCGACGCACATTTTGTTCCCGTTTTGCGGACGGTACATTGCTCAGTCACGATATAATCGAGGGTGAGTTTCTGAGAACGGCATACGTTTCCGATGCCGTCTTTACGGATTCCTCTCCGTCAAATCTTTTGTCGTATATGCGCCGCGCCCACCGCTGGACGAGAGGGGACATACAGAACATCGTATTTCTGTTTAGGAATATCCGCTTAAAATACGGCGTTGAAAAGAACCCTCTTTCCGCCGTGTCGCGATTCAAGATATTCGGAAATATTTTGCGCGCGCTGTCTCCCGTCTTTCTTTTTGCTGTGTTTATTTCGTCTCTGTTTTTAGGTGTTCCCGCGCTTTTGCTCGGACTGTTTTATATCTTTTTCCCGACGCTTTCGGTCATTTTGGCATACCTGCCGTCAAAACACGGTTCTCCCGTCCGCTATGCTTCGGGCAAACTCTGCGCCGCGACATCAAATTTTTTGCAATGCCTTTTTTCGCTTGCGTGGCTTCCGTTTGAAGCGCTGACAAAAGCCGACGCCGCCGTGCGCGCGCTGACGCGACTTGTGACACGCAAAAAACTGCTCGAATGGAAAACCTCGTCCGCCGTGGACGCGCTCGACATAGGAAAGGGTAAGTATTTTCTTGAAATGCGGGCGCAGTATGTCGGCGTGTTTTTGTTCTTTTCTCTTGCGTCTCTGCTCCTCGGCGTTTTGTGGCTGCTCGGCATTCCGCTTGCCCTTGTCTCTTCTGCGGAACGGAAAATTCCACCCGTTGAAAAAGCCGAGGAACTGCGCGCGGAAGCGGAAAAGATGTGGACTTTCTTCCGCGATACGGTAACAGCCGAAACAAATTTTCTGCCGCCCGACAATCTGCGCGTCGAGCCGCTTTCCGCCGTTGCGGAACGAACCTCTCCAACAAATATCGGAATGTATCTGCTGTCCTGTCTCGGAGCGGAAAAGCTCGGATTTATCGACGCCGACGAACTTATTATGCGTGTTTCCGAGACCGTTTCAACTCTCGAAAAACTCGAAAAATACGACGGACAGATCTTGAATTGGTACGACACACGCACTCTCAAACCGCTTTCTCCGCGCTTTGTTTCAACCGTCGATAACGGCAATCTTGCGGTCTGCCTTTATACTCTTGCGGCAGGACTTCGCCGCCTTTCTCCCGCATCGGATATGCTCGTTTACCGAATAGAGAGTCTTCTTTCGTCCATTGACCTTGCGTTTCTTTTCGACCGCGACACGGGGCTTTTTTATATCGGTTTCAATGCCGAAAACGGCTCTTTTTCGCCGTCGCATTACGATTTTTATGAAAGTGAGATTCGTCTGACGGTCTTTTACGCCGTCGCAACCTGTCAAGTCCCGTATTCCGCTTGGAGAGCGCTTGACCGCGCCGCGTTTTCGTCCGACGGGGTATTGTATGCCCGCTCATGGTCGGGTACGATGTTCGAATATCTTTTGCCGACGATTTTTTTGCCGACTTATCCGCTTACATTCGACGATGCGGCGCTTGCCCGTTGCGTTGAATTGCAGAAAAAAACAAAGTTCGGCGGCGTGTGGGGCGTTTCCGAAAGTCAATATTACGCTTTCGACAAATTGCTTAATTACCAATATCAGGCGTTCGGTATTAAGTCGTGCGCCGTTGACCCCACCGCTTATTCGCGCAAAGTCGTGTCCCCCTATTCGACGCTCCTCTCTCTGCCGTTTGACGCTCCCGCCACGCTGAAAAATCTGGAAAAACTGAAAAAACTCGGCGTATACGGAGATTACGGTTTTTACGAAGCTGTCGATTTTACGGACGGCGAACCCAAAACCGTCAAAAGTTATATGTCGCACCATATCGGAATGTCTTTTCTTTCGATTGTCGGATACCTTTGCGATAATATCATTCAAAAAACATTTTTCGATACCCGTATTTCCGCTTTTTCCGATATGCTCAAAAACGCGCCGCCGTTTTCCGCCCGCAGATATGAAAATGCGTTTGTCTCCGCTCCCGATACAACCCGCCCGACAAAAACGGAAGAATCGCTTTTCGTTCCGCCTGCCCCGAAAGGCGAAGTGCGTGCCGTTTTCGGCAAAGATACGGTCTTTTTCGGTGTGGATTCGGGCGAAAGTTTTTTGAGCGCACGAGGTGTCGATATAACCCGCCGCCCGTCGCTCAACCGTCCCGCAGGGCTTGTCGTTCTGCGTAAAAACGGAACGAAAACGACCTCCTTTTCACGCTTCCCGATTGCAGGAGAAAAGACTTCGAAGTATATGCACTCGGACGGCGGCGAAATCTGTTACACCTGCCGTGACGGCGGTTTTGAGGGACGCTTTTCCGTCTGCTGCGACTGTGAAATGAGCGGAGCTGCGGTGGAGATTGCCGTCCGCAATAACGACAGATTTGAGCGGAAAGAGGAGTTGATATTCTTCTTTGAGCCGACTTTGTGTGGATTTGAGGAAGAAAAAAGTCACCCGCTGTATTCGGCTCTGTTTATCGAGTTTGATGTGACGGACGGAGTTCTTGTCTGCCGCCGCAGAAAACGCACGCCGAGCGAAAAGACGCTTCGACTTGCCGTCGGACTTGACAAAAGCGACGGTTTTTCGCTCTGCCGCTTCGAGACGCTTTCCTCGCAGACCGAAAATCCTTTTGAGAATATTTTTAACACTGATTTCAATTCCGTCACGGACGGCGCCGTAAGCCCGTGCGTTGCGCTGAAATACACTTTTACTGTTCGTGCGGGCGGTACGGCAAACGTCATTGTTCCGCTTGCCGTCGGCGAAAACGACAGGGAAGTCATATCCGCTTTGAGATGTATCGAAAAGAAAAGATACGGCGACGTGAGAAAAGCCGCCGAGGTCTACCGTGCCGCCGTGCTTCGCGCTCGGGGAATTGACAAGGCGGGGCTTCGCGTGTTTGACGATCTCTGCGCCGCATTTGTCTGCGACGCAAAGCCGAGACCTCTTGCCGCGTGCCTGAAAGCCGACGCGCTGTTCCGTTACGGCATAAGCGACGATCTTCGCAGGTTCTTTGTCTGCGTCGATGATACCACCGTGACCGACGGGGAGATGTATATTTCCGTTTTCGCATTTCTGCGCAGTCTCGGCGCGATGTGCGAACTTGTGGTTTACTGTTTTGACCCGTCCGTTTATTCGCCTGCGGTCAGCCGTCGGTTAAAAGACTTTATCTCAAATTCGTATTCTTATCTTGACGGGTGTCGGGGCGGGGTATTTATCGTTTGTGACGCAAATTATCCGTTTTATTCTACGCTTGCGGCGACTTCTTATCTTGTCGCAGACCTGAAAAACGGTCGCCGCATTCTCGATGTCGCGCCGTATATGCGCCCACGACGTTTCGCGGTTGAACCTTTGCCCGTCGAATATCTTTTCAAGACGGGTGTCGGCGGTTTTGTAAAGGGCGGTTTCGGTGCGGACGATATCAAAAAAGCGAATATCGCGCCGTGGTCGAACGTGTTGAGCAACGGACTTTTTTCGACTGTTCTGACAGACAGGTCTCTCGGCTATACCGCAGACGGAAACTCTCAGCTCGAAAAGTTGACCCCGTGGCTGAACGACACCGTGTTTGCCGTCGGCGGCGAACAACTGTTGCTTGCCGTGAACGAAAAAACGTATGACCTCTGCTTCGGCGCAAGCGTTCTTCACCTGCGCGGAAGAAGCGTTTATCGTTCGCTTGCCGCGGAAATCGAAAGCGAAATTACCGTTTTCGTGCCTGTCGAAAAACGTGTAAAAATCATTCGGATAAGCATAAAAAATCCTGTGTCCCGACCTGCCGCCGTCGCATTTTTTCCGAGGATAATTCTCGGCAGCGACGACCGTTTGGGCGTTCGCAGACACCTTTACGCCGACCATATCGAATACGAAAACGTTCTGCGCACGGATAAACGCGCCGTGCTGTGGACCGTCGGCGGCTCGGTCTGCGACGGCGGAGTAACTCTTGCCGTACCCGAAAAATCATGTGTAACCGCGTATTTTCTGCTCGGCGGAGCGGACGGGAAAGATGAAGCGAAACGGCTTGTTTCTTCTCTTTCGACTTTTGAAGACTGCGAACGTGAGTTTTCGCTTGTCCGCGACCGTTTTGACAATTTCGGACATCTTCGCCTGACGCTTGACGACAAACGCCTTTCGTATTTTGTATCGACGTTTCTCGAATATCAGACTCGCGTCTGCCGTATGCTTGCCCGCACCTCTCTTTATCAATGCGGCGGCGCGTTCGGCTTCCGCGACCAGTTGCAGGACGCCGAAAACCTTGCCATGTTTGAACCGTCTGCACTCCGTGAAATGATAAATAAAGCCTGCGCGGCGCAGTTTGAAGGAGGCGATGTGCTGCATTGGTGGCACGACGGCAAAAACGGCGAAAAACTCGGTGTTCGGACACGCTGCGGCGACGACCTTTTATGGCTCGCGCACGCCGTTTGCCTGTATGTGCGATTGACGGAAGACACGTCGTTTCTTTCCGAAAATATACCGTTCGTTCACGGTCAGCCTCTCGCGGACGGTGAATACGAACGCTTTTCGACTTACGCCCGGTCTAATGTCTGTGCGACCGTTTACGAACATTGCCTTGCCTGTCTGCACGCCGCGCTGAAAACAGGCGGACACGGGCTTATCCTGTTCGGAACGGGCGACTGGAACGACGGAATGAACGCCGTCGGTCGCGAGGGAAAAGGGGAGAGCGTGTGGACAACTCTTTTCGCAGCACTTGTTCTCCGTGATTTTTCCGCCGTCGCAGAGAAAACGGGTGATGACAAAACCGTTTCGTTTTGTCTGCAAAACGCAGTTTCTCTTGCCAGAGCGGTTGAGACCCACGCGTGGAACGGAACTCATTATATCCGAGGATTTTACGACGACGGAACGCCCGTCGGCAAAGACGGCTGTTCGCTGGATATTCTCGTTCAGTCTTTTGCGGCGCTCTGCGGCAGTCTTGACCGCTCCCGCGTCGAAACCGCGCTGAACTCCGCACTTGAACGGCTTGTTGACAAGGAAAACGGCATTGTCCGCCTTTTCGACCCTCCGTTTACTGGCGGCGAAAACAATCCCGGTTATATCGGCGCGTATATTCCCGGCGTCCGCGAAAACGGCGGACAGTACACCCACGCCGCTGTGTGGTTCTGCCGCGCGTTGTTCTGCGTTGGCAGAAGCCGTGAAGCGTATGACGTTCTGCGTATGCTGAACCCCGTTGCCCACACAATGAGCGTTGAAAGCGTTGAGCGTTATCGCAAAGAGCCGTATGTGCTTGCCGCCGACGTTTACACGAACCCCGCGCATTACGGCATGGGCGGCTGGACTTGGTATACAGGTTCCGCCGGCTGGTATCTGCGCTGTGTCTACGAAAACGTGCTCGGAATAACACGCCGCGGCGACCGCGTTTTCTTTTCTCCGCCGCCCGATATCTTCCGTCTCGGCTTTTCATTTGAATTGATTGTCGAAAAGACTTCGTTTTCCGTCACCGCCGCATTTTCGCCGCGTTCAGGACTTTTCGTTGACGGCGCGCCGTCGGATTTCGCTCCGCTCGACGGCAAACATCACTCCGTTGAAATATATATGAAGAAATAAACGCAATTTTTACGCGCGGAACTTGACATAAACGCTTCGGAATGGTATTATACTGATATATCTTTCAGGGAGGCATTTATGAAAAACCAAGTCGCTTTCGAAAAACTCGGGATAGGACCTTTCAACCTTGACCGCGTCGCGTTTTCGATAGGAAACATTGATATTTACTGGTACGCCGTACTGATAACCGCGGGTATGCTGCTTGCCGTTATCTTTGCGTGCCGTTACAGCCGCCGCGTCGGTCTGAAAACCGACAATCTGCTCGACGCCGCGCTCTGGGGCATTCCGTGCTCGCTTATCGGCGCAAGACTGTATTATATAATTTTTGCGCTCGACGAATTTCGTAACGCCGACGGCTCGCTGAGTTTCTCCAAAATGGTGAACGTCCGCGACGGAGGACTTGCCATTTACGGAGGCGTTATCGCCGCCGTTATCGTCGCCGCAATACTCTGCAAAGTCAAAAAGATAAATTTCCTCAATATGTTCGACGTCTGCTCCTTGGGGCTGCTGATAGGACAGGGTATAGGTCGCTGGGGCAACTTTGTCAACTGCGAAGCCCACGGCACGGAAACCGACCTGCCATGGGGTATGTCCATCAACGGCGCCGCACCCGTTCATCCGACGTTCTTTTATGAAAGCCTTTGGTGCATATTGGGCTTTGTTCTGCTTTATATCTTCGCCCGCAAGTGGCAGAAGCATTACGGCGAAGTCTTTTTCGGTTACCTTGCATGGTACGGTGCGGAGCGTGCGATAGTGGAGGGACTTCGCACGGACAGCCTCTATATCGGTTCTACGAGTATCCGTGTTTCTCAGGTTCTCGCCGCCGCTCTTTTCATCGTCGGCGTTGTCCTTTTCATTCTTGCCCGCAAAGGCGTGTTTGAAAAGATAGGCTCCGCAAAGAAAACCGAAAAAACGGCGGAACTTGTGACAGTAACAGGCGAAGAACCCGTTTCCGACGAAGAGACGGTGATTGAAGAAATCACCGAGATAGAAACGGTGGAAGAACCCGAGACCGAAGAACAAAACAGGGAAGTAAAAACGGAAGGAAATACCGAAAACCATGGCGAAAATAATTGACGGAAAAGCGCTTGCGCAAAGCATAAAAGAAAATATCGCGCTGGAAGTTGCCGCGCTCAAAGAAAAAGGCGTAACGCCGGGACTTGCGGTAATACTCGTCGGCGACGACCCCGCATCGAAAGTTTATGTCAACAACAAGAAAAAGGCTTGCGCGCAGGTCGGCATTTATTCGGAAGAATATCTGCTTCCCGCAGATACCGATGAAAAAACGCTTCTTGACCTTATTGCAAAACTGAACGCCGACAAAAACATCAGCGGCGTTCTGCTTCAAGCGCCGATACCGCCGCATCTCGACTATCGGAAAATCTCCGAAACCATAAGCCCCGACAAGGACGTGGACGCTTTCCACCCCTATAACGTCGGAAAAATTATGATAGGGGACTTTGATTTTGTGCCCTGCACCCCCGCAGGCGTTATCGAACTTATCAAATCCACAGGTACGGAGATCGCAGGCAAAAACTGCGTTGTTATCGGTCGCAGCAACATTGTCGGCAAACCGCAGGCAATGCTGCTTCTCAAAGAGAACGGCACGGTCACCGTCTGCCACTCAAAGACAAAAGACATCGCGTCGTTTACCCGCAACGCCGATATTCTCGTTGTCGCTGTGGGCAAAGCGGGATTTGTGAACGGCGATATGATAAAACCGGGTGCAGTTGTCATTGACGTGGGTATGAACCGCAACGCCGAGGGCAAACTCTGCGGCGATGTTGATTTTGCGTCAGCCGAACCCGTCGCGGCATATATAACGCCCGTCCCCGGCGGCGTAGGTCCCATGACCGTGACCATGCTTCTTAAAAACACGGTCAAAGCCGCAAAACTCGCAAACGGCATTGAATGATTTCAACAGAACATAAAAAAGTCCTGTCCGACATTCTTTATCGGATAGGATTTTTTTTATTACTTTTCGCAGACAAACAATAGGTGATTTGTCATTCCGAGAAACTCTTTTTTCTCGCATATATAAAAATGCCAACGCAGATATTCCGCAAAATTTCTGTCGTCAAGTTCGTTTATTCTGTCTGCCATAAGTTCGCTTGCACCGTCTGCGGCAATCTCGTGAAGCGTTTTCAGCCCGCCGTTCGTAAGCACCTCACGCGCCGCGTCAAGCGTATGAAAAACAAACGGGAAATCCGTAAGTTTGAAATTTGTTTTGTCAAAGTCTCCGTTTGTAAAATAGTCTTTGTTATAATCAAATTCGGTCAGAAAAACAAAGTCGTTTCCGATGAACGCAAAAAACAGTTTTCCGTTCGGTTTGCACACTCGCTTTGCTTCGTCTATGCACTTTTGCTTGTCTTTTTCCGAGTGCAGATGATAAAGCGGACCGAAAACAAGCACAATGTCAAAACTTTCGTCCGCATATCGGCTCAAATCCACCGCATTGCCTTTTACAAGGTTGATATTATGCTCGGGACGTATCTTTTTTCTGAATGCGGATATGTTCGCGTCCGTAAGTTCCACGGCGTCCACGGCAAAGCCTTTTTCCGCAAAATATAAACTGTATTCGCCCGCGCCTGCGCCGACATCAAGTATTTTGTCGCCCTCTTTAAGATATTTTTCGATATACCGAACCGTCGTCAAAAACTCGACCCGTGCCGCTTTCGACCTGTTCAGACGTGTGTCTTCGTTGAAATATTCATAAGTTTTTTCAACTTGCTGCGTTTCATCTGTTATCTTTCTGATTTCGGAAATGTCCATATTCAGTAGCCTTTCGGTATAATATGTTTTATTGAAAATTTGCGGAGACTGTTCGTTCCTGCGATAATAATACCCGGTATATATACAACAACGTGTTTCAATTTTGTATAATAATCAATGCTTTGCGGCGCAAAGCCACCTTTTCTTTTCTCTTTTCTTTCTTATCTGTTATCCGGATGTGACGATTGGAGAGAAAAAAGAAGAACGAGAAGTGAAAAGTGAAGAGAACCAAAAAGAAACGACGACCTTCTGTCGAAAATCGTCGTTTCTTTTTGGTGCGGACGATGGGACTTGAACCCATACGTGCTAGGCACACAAGATCCTTAGTCTTGCTCGTCTGCCAATTCCGACACGCCCGCGTTTCTTCTGTTGTGCTTGACTATTATACCACGCAATATTCGGTTTGTCAATACTTTTATTTGTGAAAAAATTGTTTTATCGGTTTTTTTCAATATTCGGAAATAAAACCGTCGTTTTATGTGCAGCTTTAACATCACGCAGAAATAACGAGACGGTAAAAATAAGTATGCTTTTCACCTTTCTTCCTTATCAAAAGTGTTATGCTGACAGCGTCATTTCGCGCGCAGCTTGTCCTACCCGATTTGTCTTGACCTTTGAACATAACAGCCTCCGCTTTTGGGGGATATTATTCATAAACTCTTTTGCCGTATTGTTTACCGTGAATTTCATATTTCAAAACCGGACTTTCGGCTTCTTTTATCTGACATAAAGCAAATCTCCGTAAACCCCCAATTTTTTCGCCCCTTTTTCTCTGAATGCCGAAAATATATTGTATTTTTCTTCAAAATATGTTATACTCAGACTGTAAAAAAAATTACGGGAGGTTCTTTTATGAATGAAGTAATCAAAAATATAAAGACCAGACACAGCGTCAGAAAATTCAAGTCCGATCCTGTCGAGAAGTCCCTGATTGCCGAGATTACGGACGCGGGACTTTATGCCGCAAGCGGAATGAACAGGCAAAGCCCGATAATCATTGCTGTAACAAACCGCGAACTGCGTGACCGTTTGATGAAAATGAATGCCGCCGTTATGGGCAGAGACGGCACGGACCCATTTTACGGTGCACCGGTCATTTTGGTCGTGCTTGCAAAAAAGGACACTCCGACACACGTTTACGACGGCAGCCTTGTTCTCGGCAATATGATGCTTGCCGCGCATTCTCTCGGACTTTCGACCTGCTGGATCCACCGTGCAAAAGAAGAGTTTGAATCCGCGGATGGAAAAGAAATTCTTAAAGAACTCGGCATCGAGGGCGATTATGAGGGCATAGGTCATCTTGCGCTCGGCTACGCCGACGGCGAGCCCTCTTCTCATCCGATAAACAAAAACAGGTTCTTTTTCGCGGAATAGTTTTTACACACGGCGCTGCCGTATGCATTTATATATATTATATCTATTGACAAATAAATTTCGAAATGTTATAATACTTATAATGTTTAAAATAGGAACATCATCGGACAGTTGAATATGAAAAAAGTACTGATAGTTGCCAGCGTTGTCTCTTTTATCGAATGGTTTAACAAAGAAAACGTCGATTTTCTTCACAATACCCTCGGATGCGAGGTTCATATCGCGTGCAATTTCGATTATATGAACGATACGGACGTTGAGCGAACCCGCAAATATACGGAACGTATAAAGAATGACGGAATATATATCCACAACATTCGTTTTGCGAGAAGCCCGTTCAGTTCGAAGAACATCAAGGCATACAGAGAGTTGAAGCGGATAATAGATTCGGAGCGGTTTGACCTGATCCATTGCCACACTCCCGCGGTATCTTTTATGACAAGAGTCGCGGCGAGAAAAGCGAGAAGACAGGGAACGGTCGTTATGTACACCTGTCACGGCTTTCACTTTCACAATTCTTCTTCAAAAAAGAATTGGCTGCTCTATTATCCCGCCGAAAAATTTCTGTCCCGTTTTTGTGATTACATCGTCACGATAAACAAAGAGGATTTTAACCGCGCCAAAACATTCCATTGCAAAAACGTTCGCTATATTCCGAGCGTCGGCGTTGATATAAATCGCATAAAAGCGTTGAAGATAAATAAAGCGGAGAAACGGAAAGAGATAGGCGTTCCCGATGATAAGATACTTGTCATATCGGCGGGCGAACTGATAGAAAGAAAGAATCACGAAGTGATTATCCGCGCATTGGGCAAACTGCAAGATCCCGATATATACTATGCCATTGCGGGAAAAGGACCTTTGCTTGACCGATTGAAACAGGTCGCTTCTGAAGTCGGAATATCCGACAGGGTATTGTTTCTCGGTTTCAGAACGGACGTGTTCGAACTCTACCATGCGGCGGACATAAGCGCGTTTTCGTCAAAAATCGAGGGGCTGGGGCTTGCGGGCGTTGAAGCCATGGCGGCGGGCATACCGCTCGTTTCTTCAAACGTTCACGGCATACTCGACTATGTTATTGACGGAAAAACTGGTTATGCCGTTCCGCCGAACGACATCGACGGTTTTGCCGCCGCTTTGGAAAAACTTGCGCATGACCCCGCTCTGCGGGAGAGTATGCGTCAAAATTGTCTTGATGCCGTCGAACCTTTCGAACTTTCCAATGCGCTCAATGTTATGTGGAATATCTACAAAGAGATTCTTTCTTAGGAGGATATGTTGTGAAATACACTTTCAGGGACATAACGTCTTCATATACAAAAGAGAAAAAAAAGCGTTCTTCCATTTGGGCAAGGGCAGTCAGTCGTCCGTTGTCGTTTCTTTTTACATATATTTTTATCAATCTCGGTTGCAGTGCAAATTTCGTGTCGGTTCTTTCTATTTTTGATGCGCTTATTGCCTGTGTCCTGATTCTTTTCGGGGGCAATTTGCTGTATGTCGGGGTTGGTCTTTTTGTTTTTTGGCATGTGCTGGATTGTGTGGACGGAAATATTGCGAGAGTGAAGCGCAGTTCATCATACGGCGGCGCGTTTCTTGATGCCGTCAGCGGTTATGTTGCGCCCGCTTTTATCTTTTTGTCCGTCGGCGTCGGCGCTTTTTTGACAACAAGCATTATCCCCGATGAATACAGTTATTTCCTTATAGTTTTGGGAGGTTTTTCTTCTGTTACGGATATACTGACAAGAATTATCTATCAAAAATATCTTGTAACTGAATACCGCCTCGGTCTTGTCGGAAAACAGGGTGATATAGATCAGGAGCGCTCTTCCGGACTGAAACATATCGCCGATCTGATAATGAAAAATATGGGATATTCAAGCTTGTTTATGCCGCTGCTCATTATCTGCTCAATAATCGGATATTTGGATATTCTGATTGCCATATATGCATTGTATTATTTTGCTCTTTTGATTTCTACTGTTGTTCTGTTTGTTTCAAAGGCAAATAAACTTGAATCTAGATTAAAGGCTTTGGGTATTGTGCCGGACGGAAATGTTAAGGAGTTTTAGAAAAATGAGTACGAAAAAGTATCACATCGGTTATACCCAGGGCGTTTTCGATTTGTTTCATATAGGGCATCTGAACTTGCTGAACAATGCTAAAAAGTATTGCGATATTCTGATTGCGGGTGTTAATTCGGATAACCTCGTGAAATCGTATAAGAACAAACAGCCTGTTATCGGAGAAAACGAACGCGCCGAAATCGTTCGCAACATCAAAGCCGTTGATAAGGTGTTTATCGTTGATACTTTGGATAAAGAAAAGATTTTAAGTCATATAAAATTCGATGCGGTTTTTATTGGCAGCGATTGGAAAAATTCCGAACGCTGGAACAATACCGAAAATGCATTGAAGAAACATAATGTGGATGTTGTATATCTTGAACATACGGACGGAATATCATCCACTCTGTTGCAAAAAAGAATTTTGAACGGAAAGAACGGAAATGAATCGGAACAATAATTTTTTTACCTATAAACTGTATTCACGGCTGTTTTGTTACGATGAAAAAAAATACTGGAAAAGGCGGCAAAAACTTGTTGATGCCAATTGCGGAAATTCCCGTTTTGTGAAACTGTGGTATCTGATATACTGTAAGCGGGCAGAAGCGCGGAATGCCTCATCAATGGGAACGGCATTGAACGCGGGAGCTCAGTTTGCGGACATACCTAATCTGCCGCATGGGATAACGGGAATCTTTGTTTCACACTCTGCAATCATCGGAAAAAACTGCACCATATTGCAGAATGTAACTATCGGAAGCAGTAAAAAAAAGGCTCCGACTATCGGAGATAATTGTGTGATAGGTGCAGGCGCCGTTATTATCGGCGGAATAACGATAGGTGAAAATTGTCATATCGGTGCAAACTGCACAGTGTTCAAGGATGTTCCTCCGAATACTACCGTAGTTTGTCAGGCTCCGAGATATATATCGCAAGAGCCTGAAAAAGAGAATGATTTTTCTTTTTGACGTGGAGAATTTATGGATTTATTATACATCGGAAACTATATGTTCAAAAAAAACGAGAACGGTTTTTTTGGATTACCGTCCAGTTCAAATGAGTTCTTTTCTAAATATCTGTCCGTTTTCCGACATGTACGGATTATAGGCGAGCCGTTAAAAAGCAATTTGTCTGCGGAAAATCTTGTTGAGGTCGACTCCGAACATTTTTCTGTCAGAGTAATTCCTCCCAACCGGTCTCCTCGGGATATGATAAAAAATGACCGCACGGTAAAAAACGCGCTGTATGAAGAAATTTCAAAGGCTGACTCAATAATATTAAAACCCTTGTCCCGAAAAGGCATAATGGCAATAAAGATTGCCGAACGTCTCAAAAAACCGTATATGATAGAAATGACGGGAGACATACATAACGCATTGAAACAAAATCCGAGTATGCTGAAACGTATGTACGCTCCCATATTGTATTCAAAGATAAAGCGCGCGATAAAAAATGCGCCTTACGGTCTTTATGTGAGCAAAGATTATTTGCAGTCACAATTCCCGATAAACGGCAAAATGTGCGGGTGCAGCGATGTTGTTCTGCTCAAAAGCGACGCAAGCGTGCTCGAAAACAGATTCAGACGAATCGAAACGCAGTCGGAACGCGAATATGTCGAACTTGCCTTGATAGGCTTTTATCAGGGGCTGATGAAAGGCGTTGACACCGCGATACGCGCGCTTTCGAGACTTCCGAAAAATTATCGGCTTCACATTCTCGGCAACGGAACAGAGGAAAACCGCAAAAAATGGCTCGAATACGGCGAAAAACTCGGCGTCACGGACAGAATATTCTTTCCTAAACCTCTTCCGTCTTCCGAGGCTGTGCTGCACTGGTTGGACACCGTTGACGCTTTTGTTCTTCCGACGAGAAGCGAGGGCTTCGGACGTTGCGTGGCGGAAGCCATGTCCAGAGGGTGTCCGTGTTTCGCTACGGATATATGCACAATGCCCGAACTGTTGCCCCGGGAGTGTCTTCATCCTCTCGGCGACGATTCCGCGCTGGCGGAACAGATTCTGAAAGTTATGAGTGACCCCGAAGAAGCAAAAAAATATGCGTCCGTCAATTTTGAAAAAGCAAAAGAGTATGATTTTGACGTTTTGAAGCAAAGACGCGACCTGTTTTTGGCTGATTTCAAAAAGTATTGCGAGGAAGTAAAACAATGAAGATCTTTTACTGCGGCAGCGTCTGCGGCGGTGACGTTTTTAATAAAACCGTTGCCGAAAGCAAGGTAAAGCCGTCCGCTTCCGCGCAAAATTTCGAAACGGCTCTGATAAAGGGCTTTTCCGCCTGTGACGGCGTAGAAGTCACGGTCGCTTCGGCGGAGTCCGTCGCGGCGTTTCCGAACGGGAACAGGCTGTTTCTTAAAAAACGGAAAGACAGATTGACGTCGGATATAACGGCGGATATTGTTCCCGCGATAAACCTGCCGTATATCAAAAACGTGTGTCACGCAAACGGCACGGCTGCCCTTTTTCGCCGCTGGCTCAAAACCTGCAAAGCGGACGAACCTAAATGCGCGTTTCTTTACGGTCTGTATCCGGGCGTCGCAAAAAAGATGCTTAAAGAATGTCGTAAAAGCGGGTGCAGTATTTTTGCCGTTATAACGGATGTTCCCTCCACGATGTTTACATATACAAAATCGAAAAATATATTGAAAAGGCTGTTTTCGGGTTCATATCGAAACCGCGCGGTCGAGTTGCAGGATAAATTTGACGGTTATGTTTTTCTGACAAAGCAGATGAGCGAAGCCGTCGCGCCAGAAAAACCGTTTGTCGTGGTTGAAGCCATTGCCGATTCGACGCTGTTTGATTCGTTGCCGGATGTCAAAAAGGCCGAACCGAGAACCGTTATGTATGCGGGAGCGCTGTATCGCAAATACGGCGTGGATATGATTGTTTCCGCTTTTGAAAAAACCGAAAATGACTGTGAATTGCAGCTGTTCGGCTCGGGCGATATGGAAAGCGAATTGGCGGAAAAATCAAAAGAAAATCCCCGAATACGCTATTGCGGAAGAGTCTCTCGGGACGAGATTCTGAAAAGAGAAAGAGAAGCAACGCTTCTTTTGAATTTCAGAAACGGCGAAGACGAATATACAAAATATTCGTTCCCGTCCAAAATGACGGAGTATATGCTCAGCGGAACACCTCTATTCACTTCACGCCTTGACGGAATCCCCGAAGAATATTATGCTTATGTATATTCGACTTCCGCAAAAGACGCGGAACAACTTGCACGGGAAATGTATGAGATTCTTTCCGACGGTGAAGCGCTTTCCGAAATGGGGCGCCGCGCACGAGAGTTTGTTATGAATAAGAAAAACGAAAAATGTCAGGCGGGTAAAATCGTTGATTTTTTAAGGGAAACGGTATAAAATGAAAGTCGTTTTTATTAACTGTTCTTCGTTCGGCAGTACGGGCAATATTATCCATGATCTGCACCGAAAACTGACGGAAACGGGAAACGAAAGTTATGTCTTTTACGGCATAGGAAACAGCCGTGACAAAAATTGGTTCAGAATAGGCAATTATTTCAGCCTGCATTCACATTCCGTCCTGTCTAAATATACCGGTATGCAGGGTTATTTTTCCGTATTCGCAACGCTGAAACTCATTCGGCGGATAAAAAAAATAGATCCCGATATAATTCACTTGCATAACCTGCACGGCAGTTATATCTGTCTGCCGCAGCTGTTTTGCTTCCTAAAAAAATGCCGCGCAAAAAAGGTCGTAACGCTTCATGATTGCTGGTTGTTTACGGGTAAATGTCCTCATTTTTCTGCGGTGGGCTGCGACAGGTGGAAAACGGGTTGCGGAAACTGTCCTCAACTGCACACTTACCCGCAGAGTAAATATACAGACAGAACAAGACGCAATCTCAAAGCGAAGAAAAAGTGGTTCGACGGTTTGGACGGGCTTCGCGTCGTTGCCGTTTCGCGTTGGCTCGAAAACACCGCAAAAGAATCTTTTCTTTCAAAATATACGATAGAGTGCATTTACAACGGCGTTGATACGTCGGTTTTCTTCCCACGTGACAGGGCAAAGGCAAGAGAGAAATTCGGTTTGACGGAAAAGTTTACGATACTCGGAGTCTCTTCTGTTTGGAATGAAAAGAAAGGGCTGAAACGTTTTCTTGGCTTATCCGCGGCGGCAGATAAAGACGAAACCGTCGTTATGGTCGGTCTGACAAGGGAACAGGTGGCGGCAATGCCCGAAAACGTTATCGGCTTGGAAAAAACGGAGAGCAGGGAAGCCCTTGCCGAATTGTATTCTGCGGCGGATGTGTTTTTCAACGCTTCGGTCGAGGAAACTTTCGGGCTGGTAACGGCGGAAGCGCTCGCCTGCGGCACACCTGCGGTGGTTTTTGATTCGACTGCCTGCGCGGAAGTTATAAAGGACAATTTCAGCCGTGTGATCTCTCCCGATGCGGATGTAAAAGCGGCTGTTGAATATATAAAAAACAACGAAAAGCCCGTATACGGCACGTCATTGCTGGATCCGGCTTTCATCAAAGAAAAAATGGTTGAGGATTATTTCGCTTTATATGAAGTACTTAAAAACGACGGAAAAGAGCAGCGGGTTTAACCTGAATTACATCATCGTTTGCGCGACAATGACGTTGGCGCTGTTTCACATCAGCACGTTCTTCCAGGTATATTATTCTTTCTATGCCACTTGCGGTATCGCTCTTGCTATATTTTTGTTTTTCATAATATTCAATTTCAGACATTTGAATTTTATGGATGTGCCGCTGCTTTTGGTTATGATCTCGTCCGCTGTCATTATCTCTATGGGCGCAATACTGAAAGATAAATCTTTAACGGAAATGTTCGGCAAATATTTCCCTTACATACTGTGGCCTCTGCTTTACCGTTTGACGCGGGGTAACGTAAACAGAAAACTGAAAGCCGCACTGACGGTCATATTCATCGCTTTTTTTGCGGTCAGCGTTATACTCACGCTTACAACCTTGAGTGTTGACAGCAACGCATCGCGTCTTTTGGCTGGAATGGCAACAGAATCCGAGCGCGCCGCGTATTATGCAAAAGGCGTCGGCGGTTACGGCTTTGTTTTCGGTTCGGTCTTTATTTCTTATGCGCTCGTAAAGTTCGGTCGCAGAATAAACTTCAAGCCCGGCAAAATTGCTATAATCGCGCTCCTTGCCGTAATCGCGGTTATGGTAATTCTTGCGTCTTATACAACCGCGATAATTCTTTTCTTTATTCTTGTGTTTGTCTCCGCGTTCACTTCCGCGAAAAAACATAACTGGATAGGTTTTGTTTTACTGTTCGTGGGCGCGCTGCTTGTTATCCTTTTTCGAAACAGTATTTTTGAGATGTTCGCGCAGCTCGGCAAGAATCTTGAACTGCCGTATGTCGAAAACCGCTTCACGCAGTTGTTGCGGGCAAGTGATGAGGGCAGCGTAGAGGGACTCCGCAGATATACTTTGTACAAAGAATCTTTGGACGCGTTCTTCTCTCAACCGCTGACGGGAGCTGCCAAGGTCGGCGGACATTCCGAAATATTCGACCTGTTGGGTATGTACGGAGTTTTTGCGATCCCGTTTATAGTTTCTCAGGCGCTGATGTTCCGCCAAATGGCGAAAGATTCCGTTTTCAAAGTTGAGATAGTCTATTGGATATTCTTCGCGTATATGTTTATAGATACTGTCGATTCCATCGTTACAATCCCGATTATTTACTATATTATTCCGTTTATTCTTTCTTACAGCGATGACGAAAAGGAAAGGCTCGTATTGCCCATAAACGATAAAGGGGTAAAATCAGTATATGAAAAAAGTAGGCGTAATAACTCATTATTATAACAGTCTGAATTACGGCGGGAATTTTCAGGCGTATGCTTTGGTCAAATTTCTTAACGACAATGGCTGTAACGCCGTTCAGATACCGTATGACAGGAGCGACGACTGGCCGTTTTCAAAAATGTCAAACGGGCTTGTTAAACGCTTTGTCCGCTTTTTCAGAAAGCCTCAAAAAGAGCCTGCCGCGACAGAACTTTCCGACGAGGAATTGCAGGGGATAAAAAGAAGAAATTCTCTTATTGCCGAGTTTAATACCGCGGTCATTCCTCATTGCCGCGTGTTTTGCAAAAAAGATCTGAAAAAAATCGGAGAGTTCGACGCTTTTGTCGTCGGCAGCGATCAGGTATGGCATCCGAAAGCCGTATGTTCCGCGTATTTGCTTGATTTTGATACCGGTTCGGCAAAAAAACTTTCTTATGCCGCCAGTTTTGCCGTGAACGCACTTTCAGACGACGTGAAGCCGTATTACAAAAAATGTCTCTCTGCGTTTGATGCCGTATCCGTGAGAGAAAATTCGGGAAAAGATATTGTAAAAGACCTTATCGGGCGCGATGCCGAATGCGCGGTAGACCCGACGCTGCTGCTCTCAAAAGAAGATTGGAATGCCGTCTGCAAGAATATCGCGCTTCCCGAAAAATACGTTTTTTGCTATTTTTTGTCCCCGTGCGCGTCTGCTCGGCGCAAAGCCTCCGAATATGCGCGTTCTATAAACGCAAAAACTGTCTTTTTGCCGTATATTGCGGAGAAAATATGTGCTGAAGATAAAAGTTTCGGCGATGTCAGGCTGTTCGACGTTTCACCCGAGCAACTGCTGACGGTTGTCAAAAATGCCGCCGCCGTGTTTACGGACAGTTTTCATATCACGGTCTTTTCTGTTATTTTCAAACGCGCGTTTTTTGTGTTCGGACGTTCCGATTATTCGGGCATGGGTTCAAGACTGCAAACGCTGCTTTCGATGTTTGATATGGAAGACAGGTTTTTTCCCGCGACGGAACAAACGGAAAATCTCAATTTTTCGGATATTCTCGCGCCGAATTATGAAAAACGCTTTGAAAAGTTTGAGAATGCGGTGAAAAAATCGACCGAGTTTCTGAAAAACAACTTAGGCTGAATTTTTATCGGATGATTTAATATGGGAAAGTATAACAAACTCGCAAAAAATACAGGCGTATTTTTTATCGCCAATTTCGGCAGCAAGGTTCTCACCTTTCTTCTCGTCCGTTTTTACACCGAGCTGCTGTCTCCGACCGAGTACGGAATAATCGACTTGCTGAACACCACCGCAAGCCTTGCGTTTCCGCTTGTGACGCTGTGTATCACGGAAGCAGTATTGCGCTTTTCGATAGATGATATAGATAATCGCGGAAAAATACTCACAAACGGCGTATTAGTCGCCGTTCTCGGCAACCTTGCCTTTGTGCTGACCGCCCCGATATTTTTGCATATCGACAACTTTGCGGACAATGTCGTCTGGCTGTATCTGCTCACGTTGACAAATTCGTTGTTTACGGTCTTCGCGCATTTTTCACGTGGTATAGGCAAAAGCAAACTGTTCGCCGCGTCGGGGCTTGTGCATACCGCGCTTCAAATAGGCTTGAATATTCTGTTCCTGCTATTTTTCAGATGGGGGATAACGGGATATTTTATCGCCGCGGTTCTCGCGAATGTGCTTTCGGGCGTATTTGTTTTTGCTGTCGGACACCTTTTTTCATATATCATTTTCAAACTGGACAGAAAATATCTGCGGACAATGATTATCTATGCGCTGCCGCTTATTCCAAACTCCGTTTTTTGGTGGATAATGCAGTCGTCTGACAGATATGTGATAACTTATATGTTGGGCAGCGACGCAAACGGTCTTTATGCCGTGGCAAACAAAATACCTACAATAATTTCAACCATAAGCAGTATATTTTTTCAGGCATGGCAAATATCGTCCGTTGAAGAGGTCAACTCAAAAGACAAGACGATATTTTATTCAAGGGTCTTTTCCGTGCTTTCCGCGCTTTTGACTTGCGCAACGTCGTTTTTGCTTGTCATATTGCAGCCTCTTTACCGCGTTTTGACAGAGGAATCGTATTATATCGGTTGGGTGGCAACGCCGTTTTTGCTGTTTGCCATGGTCTTTTCCTGCTATTCGAGCTTTCTCGGAACAAACTATGTCGCAATGAAAAAAACAACGGGTGTTTTCCTTACCACCGTCGGCGGTGCCGTTATAAATATAGTCCTGAACATTTTTCTCACGCGTCCTTTCGGAATAATCGGAACGGCGGTCGCGACCGCGGTGGGATTTTTTATCACATGGGGCGCGCGCGTTTTCGGAACACGCCGTTTTGTCCGAATACGTTATCCGTTAAGAACGTTTATCGTTCCCACGGTTTTATTGCTTGCGCAGACAGTTCTTTTGTCCGTCGGCGTAAATTCGATTTGGATACAATGTATCTTTTTTGCGGTTATAGTTATTCTTTATATCGACATTATCGTTATGTGTTGCAAAAAGGGTATTTTCTTCGCAAAGAGCCTTCTGAACAGGAAAAAAGCCTGATAATTGAGGTCGTCGTATGATTAGAGCGGTTGATTCTGAAAAATGTTGCGGGTGCGGAGCGTGTGCTTCCGTTTGCCCCGAAAAGTGTATCACTTTTGCCGCGGACGGCGAGGGTTTTTTATGCCCGTCGGTCGACGCGAAAAAATGCGTCGGCTGCAACGCCTGCGAACGCGTTTGCCCCATGCTTTCGGAACCTGAAAAAAACACGGCAGTCAGGGCTTGCGCCGTAATAAACACAGATAAAGAAGTAAGGATGAAAAGTTCCTCCGGCGGCGTGTTCGGACTGCTTGCCGAAGATGTTTTGGCACACGGCGGCGCGGTGTTCGGCGCGGCGTTTGACAAGGACTTTGCCGTTCGGCATATATGCGCGCCAAATGCCGGCGAACTTCCGTTGTTGTTTGGCTCGAAATATGTTCAGAGCGATACGACGGGCCTTTTTGAAACAGTAAAACAATTTCTTGATTCCGACAGGCAGGTTCTCTTTTCGGGAACGCCGTGTCAGGTCGCGGGGCTGAAAAAGAGCCTCGGAAAAAACTATCCGAATCTGTTGACGGTCGACCTTGTCTGTCACGGCGTGCCGTCTCCCGCCGCGTGGCAAAAATATCTTGATTTTACGAAAAAAAAGTATTCGGCAGAGCCCTGTTCCGTGAATTTCAGAAGCAAGGTGTCCGGTTGGAAAAGGTTCTCTATTGAAATTCTGTTCAAGAACGGAAAAGTTTTAAGAGAAGATGTTTATGATAATCTTTACATGAAGGCTTTTCTTCGCAATCTTTCTCTTCGTCCGTCTTGCTATAACTGTCCTTTCAAAGGGCTTGAACGTGTCTCCGATATAACGCTTGCCGATTTTTGGGGTGTTGAACACGTCTGCCCCGACATGGACGACGGTCTGGGTACGTCTCTTGTTCTTGTCAACTCAAAACGCGGCCTTTCCTCTTTTGAAAAACTCGGTTCGCGTGTTCGGGTTACCGAAACAGATGCTTCGGAGGCCGTTAAATATAATTCCGCTGCGGTAAAGTCTGTCGCGCGTCCCGAAAACAGGGACGAGTTTTTCCGAATACTGCAATGCTGCGGTTTCGGAAAAGAGATGCACCGATTCTTGGCGGAGCCGTTTTTCGTTCGGGTGAAAAAGTCTTTGAAAAAGACGGTCAAATCCGTTATCGGGAAAAAATAGTCCGCCGTTATAAAACAGAAAGAAAAGGTAATGCTGATGCCTGATGATACAGTAAAAAGAGATCTGTTTTCTCTTATAAAAAGCGCGCTGACGGGGACTTCTCAACCCCTGTCAAAAGATTTTGACCTTGCGTCGGTTCTCGGAACGGTGCGTAAACATCAAATCGAGAATATCGTGTATTACGGCGCCGCAAATTGCGGGATTCCGACTTCAACGCCCTCCATGCAAAAACTTTTCGGCGTTGTGTGTTCCGCGCTTTGTCTGAACGAAACGCAAATATTCGAAAGCGAACGGATATTTGCCGCTTTTGAAGCGGAACACATCGACTTTATGCCGCTCAAAGGCACATTGCTCAAACCTCTTTATCCGAAGAGCGATATGCGTAGTATGAGCGACGTTGACGTGCTTATCAAATTGGAACAATATGATAAGATACGTTCCGTTATGCAATCTCTCGGCTTTTCCGAAAAGGCGGAGAGCGACCACGAATTGATATGGACTTCTTCCTCTTTTGTTCTGGAGCTTCACAAAAGAATAGTTCCGTCTTACAACAAGGATTTTTATTCGTATTTCGGTGACGGATGGCAGCTTGCCCGCAAGGTTGACGGAACGACGTGCCGTTATGCGATGTCGAAAGAAGACGAGTATGTATATCTGTTTACTCATTTTGCGAAACATTATCGCGACGGCGGCGTAGGAATAAAACATCTGACGGATTTTTATGTCTTCCTGAACGCATATCCCAAACTTGACAGACTGTATATCGAGGACAAACTCGAAAAACTCGGGCTTGCAGAGTTCGAGAAAAACGTGTCCGACACTCTTGCGGTTTGGTTTTTTGATAAAACATCGACCCCTGTAACAGACCTGATAACCGCAGTTGTTTTTAACAGCGGTGCTTACGGAACACGGGACGCACATCTGATTGCTGCGGCAACGAAGAATTCCAAGGTTCTCGGCTCCGCAAAAAAAGCCCGCGCAAGCGAGTATTCGTATCTGATATTTTTGCCGTATGACGGAATGTGCGAAAAGTATCCCGTTCTTAAAAAGGCAAAAATACTGTTACCGTTCTTTTGGGTATACAGACTTGCGGAAGCGGTTTTCAAAAAGAGGAAAAAGATCAGGGCGCATCAAAAAGATATCGATCTGACTTCCGACGAAAATGTTTCCGAGTATAAAAAAATGCTCAATGCGGTCGGTTTGGATTTTAATTTTGAATAATAAAGCGGTGCTGTAAAAAAACTTGCGTTTTTTTACAGCACCGTTTACTTTGGTATTATTATAATAGTTCTGTGCGCTATATTACTTGCCCCTTGTTATACCGTTGCGAACCGTTTCTTTTCTTTGTCAAACGCCCAGACCGTTGTTTCAACTTCCCTGCGGCTGTCTGCGTCGTTTATCATCTTCCATGTTCCGCCCAAAAAATCCTCTCCGTCGGAACTTTCAAAAGCATATTCAACGCGGAGCATATCGCTGCCTTTGACCGTCTCCGTCTTTTTCAGACGCAGGGTAAAGAGCTTTTTCAAAAAGCCCGTCGCTCTTTGTATATAGTTCGGCTCGCCGTCTTTCGGCGGCGCCATATAGTCGTCAAAATGCTCGTGGTCGGTGAAATAAAACAAAACGATTTCGTTTTCGAACACCTCAAACCAAACATTGTTTTCTTTGTCGATAACGACTTTATCTCCGATCTCCTTGCCGCTTCCGTCCTCTTTTTCGTGTTCTTCATTCGTTACGGAAACGTCGTTTTCGGAAATGAAAGGGGAAAGACTTTCAAGAATTTCTTTTGTTGTTTTGTATATCATATTTTGCTCCTTATATGTCTTTGAACATAGGTTCTCCCGATTTTATCAGTATTTTTCGCATAAGTTTGAGCGTCAGCGTCGGCGCCGCGCGGTGGCCGATATTCATGAGTTTTGCGTCTGCGCCGCAAGTCAGCCGTTTGCGTCCCCGTTCCATGCCGCGAACTACCTTTTGCGCGACTTTTTCGGGTGGGGTGGAGAAATATTTCATTATCGACCGCTCGGGCATCTTCTCCGTTTGCGCTCGGAATATTCCCGTAATGCTGAACCCCGGACAAACCGTGAACACTCTGACTTTGCCGTCAAGTTCCGCCGTCAACGCTTCCGAAAAACTCCTGAACGCCGCCTTGCTCGCGCTGTACGCCGCCGCTCCCGCGACGGGACAAAGCGCCGACGAACTTGAAATGTTCACTATCATCGGGTTGCGTGAGTGTGTCAGTTTCGGCAACATGTGCCGTATCGCCGTGACTGCCGAAAGATAGTTCACTTCCGTTACCCGAAAAACGCTTTCTTCGCTCTGCTTTTCAAAAGACTTGAACTCGGGCAGAATGCCCGCACAGTTTATCAGAACGCTCGGCTCGCAGTCAAGATTTTCCGCAAAACCCGTCCACACGGCTCTGTCCGACACGTCAAACAGTTTGTAAGAAAACAACTCTTTTCTATCTTTCAGTTCTTCTTTGAGTGCCGCCATTTTATCTTCGTTTCGTCCTATGCCGATGACTCTGCACCCGTGTCGCAGTATCAGCAGTTTTGTGATTTCTCTGCCAAAGCCGCCCGAAGCGCCCGTCAAAACAACGGTTCTTTTGTTCAAATCGTACTTCATATTTTTCTCTTTTCGCGCCGCCTGCCGAATTTGCGATCGGCGTTGTCGGTTTTGTTTGTATTATAGCACAGTTTCCGCCATAATTCAACCTCTGCAAAAACGTTTCGGCAAGATTTCCCGTTTTTTCGTTTGTCGAATATTGACAATATATATATTTTATGGTAATATAAATATATAACGGCGTAAGCCGTATTTTTTCAGACGAAAAATTCAAACAATCGTTTGATTGATTTCGGAGGTAAAAACATGGACAAGCCCGAAAAAAAGAAAGAAGTAGTTTCCAGATGCTTGGAAACATTTATCAGACAGGGACTTTCCGAAACAAGTGTGAGAGATTTGAGCGGTTCTCTGAATTTGCAGTCGGGCGGTATATACTACTATTTCAAAGACAAAGACGATGTTGTTGCCGCATGCGCGGAAGAAGCGGCGATAAGACTTGAAGAAAAACTTATCTGTTCGGCGCTGAAAGATATTGAAAATCCCTCTCTGCTGCTGAAAAAACTGTACGCGGGGTGTGACGAAATGGCAAGCACCATGAAGTTCTTTGCCAGCGTATGCGCTTTGTCCCGTTATTCGGCAAGCGTCGCGCCCGTGCTCGGACGGCTCTCGGCACGATATGAATATTATGCGAAAATATTCGCGGAAAATCTCGGTTGCGAACTTGGTGAAGTAAGACCGTATTTGTTTATGGCGATAACAACGCTGTCGGACTATATGATCTTCGGAGGAAAGTCTTATATCGAACCGCAACTTCGCGTTTTTGAAGACAAACTCAATGAGTTGCTGATAAACAGAAAAAAACAGGAAAAAGGGAAAATGTAAAAGGAGCAGAGAAAATGAAAAAGTTTTTGGTTGTCGTTGACATTCAGAACGACTTTGTGGACGGCTCTCTCGGAACGCCCGAATCGGTCGGAATTATTGAAAACGCCGTGCGGAAGATACGCGCATTCGACGGTGAAATATTCGTCACGTTCGACACGCATTTTGACGATTATCTCTCTTCCGCGGAGGGCAGAAAACTGCCTGTGCCGCATTGTATCAAAGGAACTCCCGGCAGACGCATAAACAATGATATCGCGCACGCGCTCTCCGGCAAAAAATACACTCCGATAGAAAAGCATACGTTCGGTTCGCTCGAACTGCCCGAACTTATCAGGGAAGCTGCCGGTGACGAGGACTTTTCCGTCGAACTCATTGGGCTTTGCACTGATATCTGCGTTGTTTCCAACGCGCTGATATTAAAAGCAAACTTTTATGAAAATGAAATTTCCGTCGATTCTTCCTGCTGCGCGGGCGTGACGCCCGAAACGCACCTCGCCGCGTTGGAGACGATGAAAATGTGCCAGATAAATGTAAAATGATTTATGGGACTGAATATATTCAGCCCGAGCAAATATAAAACCAAGTGAGGGAAAAAGTATGAAAAAATGTAGTTTTTGCGGTGCAAATTCGGACGATGACGCAAAGTTCTGTCCGTCCTGCGGCGGCTCGGACTTCTCTGAGGTCGGAACGGAACAAGGCTCGACTCTGAACGGGGAGCAGACTGTTTCTCAACCTGTCGTTTCCGTTCAACCCGAACAGCCTGTCGCACCCGCCGCACCTGTCAGAGAAAATATCGTTGCGGGCGCAGTCGGCGCATTTTTATTCTCGTTGATAGGCGTTGCGCTTTACGTTTTGATTTATCAGGCAAATATCATTTCGGGTATTTGCGGACTTGTGATTTTTGTTCTTGCAAGTTTCGGCTACGGCGTTTTTGCGCGAACAAAGAATCGTTCGTCCGTTCCGAATATAGTCGTGTCCGTCATTGTGATGGCGGCTATGATATTCATTTCGGAGTATATCTGCATTTCTTTGGAAATTTACAAAGTGTACAGCGATATCGGAATAACCTTTTTTGATGCGGTAAGTTCCGTACCCGAATTTCTTTCCATACCTGAAATCAGAAGCGATTTTCTGAAAGAACTTGCGTGGGCATATCTTTTCGGCTTTGCCGTTTCCGCAAGTTACATAGTCAGACTTGTAAGGGAAAGAAAAAACAAAAAGTAGTTCTTTCGAAAAATCCGAGGACAGGCGTTGAGCCTGTCCTCGTTTGCTATATTATATTCCTGTTCTTTCATTCTCCGAGAAAGCCTATAAGTTTCAGCCAATTACGAAGCAGTTCGGACCATTGTCCCGCAGAGTTCGGCTGAACCCTCGCAAGACCGAGCCCGTGTTGTCCGTTCGGGAAAACGTGCAGTTCAAACGGCACGTCTTTTTCTTTGCACGCGGAAGCGTAAATAAGTGCGTTGCGCACGTCAACCGATTCGTCCGCAAACGTGTGCCATATAAATGCGGGCGGGGTGAACTCTTTCGAAATGTTTTTATCGGGCGAAAAAGCGTCAGCCTGTTCCGCGCCGAGGTCTCCGAGAAAGTTTTTCATGGTGTCCGTGTGCGTGACGTTCGAAAACGTCGAAACGGAGTAGCACAGAATCTGCGCATTGAGTTTTGAACTCTCCGCGTCTATCGGGTCGTTTTCGTTTTCGAGCGGCGTATGTTCAATTGTCGCCGCCTGCGCAACAAGGTTGCCTCCTGCGGAAAAGCCCATCGCACCTATCTTGTCTTTGTCAATGCCGAAACGCGCCGCGTTGTGCCTTACAAAACGTATCGCCCTGTGCGCGTCTGCGAGTTGGCAGGGGTAATGGTAGGGCAGAACTCTGTATCTTAAAACAAAAGCCGCAACGCCTACGGTGTTCAGCCATTCGGCAAGTTCCACTCCCTCGTAACTGTCGCAAAGGGTTATATATCCGCCGCCGGGGAACACTATAACGCAGCTTTTCGCGCCCTCGCACGGAAAATACAGCAATTCGGGTTCCTGTTTCGGAGAAACGCTTTCATCTGTTAAGGGCGCAACGTCCCAAAGTTTGAATCTTTCCATATTTATCACCGTTATTTTCCGACGGCGCCCTGTGCGTCGTCTCTGTATTTTTTTCTGCCGAACATAATATAGAACCAAAAGATTATCGAAAGTAAAACAAGTACGCCGAAGCCGAGCGCGAACCATTTCAGTTTCTGCCACATATTTTCGTTGACGCTTCCGTAATCCTCAAAACTGCGCCAAACGCTTTTTCCGTCGGACAAAGCGTCGTATGCCATGAGGACCGCCAAAGTCGTATCTTTGTCGCTGTCCGCATCCGCAGATGTCGCTCTGTATATTCCGTCGGAGTTTTTTCTCGAAACAAGCACAGACGGCAAGTCTCCGTATGCGGCAAACGAGTCAAGCGTCTTTGCCTTTCCCGTATCTGCAAGAGCCATTGTTGCGTATGCGATATCTTCTGTTGTCGCCGCTTCAAGTGTCTTTGCGTCGCCGTACTTATCCGCGATAAATTTTGCCGCTTTGCCGAGCGCCTGCGTAACTTCCGTGTTGTTTTCCGTGAATGCCGAAAGGTATGTTGCGCAAAGCGCGTGCGTCTTCATGTTCTCGGAAAATGAGCCGTCGTCTTTTTGCAGGGAAAGAATATAATTTGTCGCCTGTTTTGCCGAGTATACAACGGTTTCGTCTCCCGCTTTTGCCTGTGCGCCTTGAAGTGCAACCGCGCAAAGAACCGTGCCGTACAGATCGTTTTCGTAAAAAGAACCGTCGTCTTTTTGCTTTGACGCAAGTTTCGCGACGGGATCTCCCACGGAAGACGTCTCGTTCGGGTTTATACCAAGCGCAAGTCTCGAAAGAACAAACTGCGCAAGCGTTATCGGGTCGTTTTCGTCGAGAGTCGGTTCCGCAAGTGCCGAACCTTTTATCGCGTTCACGCTTGAAAACGCGACGATCTCATCCCAGTTTTCGATGGCGGTGGTCTGCGACGTGTAGTAGTTCAGAATCCCGTCTATCTCCGTCGAAAGATTTATCGTTGCCGCGTAAAAGGGCAGGGCAAGCGCGAAAAACATCACAACGGCAACCGCAAGCGAAACGATTTTTTTCTTCATCGTATATCCTCTTTCCATAGGAATATTCAGTATATATTATACTGAAATTTTATCATATACGGCGCAGACTGTCAAGTCCGACGGGACAAAGATTGAAAATAGTTTTGAAATGCTTGACAGGTTCAATAAAATATTGTATTATATACAATGAAATAATATAGCGCATTTTCCCGAACGGAGGAACAAAGGATGTCAAAGGACACCTCGAATATAAGAAATTTTTGCATAATCGCGCATATCGACCACGGCAAATCCACACTTGCCGACCGTATTCTCGAAATGACAAAGACAGTATCTTCCCGTGAAATGGAAGACCAGCTTCTCGACAATATGGACCTTGAACGCGAACGCGGAATAACGATAAAAGCACGCGCCGTCAAACTCGAATACGAGGCAAAGAACGGCAAAACATATATCTTCAATCTTATCGACACTCCGGGTCACGTTGACTTTAACTACGAAGTCTCCCGTTCCCTTGCCGCCTGTGAGGGAGCGATACTCATAGTTGACGCTTCGCAGGGCGTCGAGGCGCAGACGCTTGCAAATGCGTTTCTTGCTCTTGACCACGACCTTGAAGTTGTGCCCGTTATCAATAAAATAGATTTGATAAACGCCGACCCCGACCGTGCGGCGAAAGAGATCGAGGACATAATCTGCATTCCCGCAGAGGACGCCCCGAGAATTTCGGCAAAAACGGGTCTCAACATTGTCGATGTCATGGAAGCGATAGTTGCCCGCATTCCCGCACCGAAAGGGAACAGCGAGGGCAAACTCAAAGCGCTTATTTTTGATTCGGTATACGACTCTTACCGCGGCGTTATCGTGTATGTTCGCGTGTTTGACGGCAAAGTCAAAGCGGGCGATATTATCCGAATGATGGCGACGGGTGCCGAAATGGAAGTTGTTGAAGTCGGTGCGCTTCGCCCGTTCGGTTTCGAACCATCGGCGGAACTCTCCGCAGGTGACGTCGGATATATAACCGCATCTATCAAAAACGTCAAAGATGCAGAGGTCGGAGATACCGTAACACTTGCGCTTGACCCCACGGAAAAGGCGCTGCCCGGTTACAAAAAGGCACAGCCCATGGTTTTCAGCGGTATCTATCCCGCAGACGGCTCAAAATACGGCGACTTGCGCGACGCGCTCGAAAAACTCAAACTCAATGATGCTTCTCTTGAATTTGAGGCGGAAAGTTCGGCGGCACTCGGTTTCGGCTTCCGCTGCGGCTTTCTCGGTCTGCTTCACATGGAGGTTATTCAGGAACGTCTCGAACGCGAATATAATCTTGACCTGATAACGACCGCTCCGTCGGTTATTTACAGAATAACGCTGACGGACGGCACGGTTGAAATGATAGCCAACCCGACAAACTATCCGCGCTCCGACGTCATAGAACTTGCGGAAGAACCTTTTGTAAAAGCGGACATAATCGCTCCGTCGGACTATGTGGGCGCGATAATGGATCTTTGCCAGGAAAGACGCGGTATATTCAAGAATATGCAGTATCTTGACGATACCCGCGTTAATATCCACTATTCGCTTCCGCTCAACGAGATAATATACGATTTCTTCGACGCGCTCAAATCGAGGACGAGAGGGTATGCGTCGCTTGACTACGAATTTGAGGAATACAAGCCCTCAAAACTTGTCAAACTCGATATTCTTCTGAACGGCGAGATAGTTGACGCGCTTTCGTTCATTGTTCCCGAGGAGCGTGCATACGCGAGGGGCAGAAGAATTGCCGAAAAACTTAAAGAAAACATTCCCCGCCAACTTTTCGAAATTCCCATACAGGCGGCGATCGGCGGCAAAATTATCGCTCGCGAAACCGTTAAGGCAATGCGCAAGGACGTTCTTGCAAAGTGCTATGGCGGCGATATAACGAGAAAGAAAAAATTGCTTGAAAAGCAAAAAGAGGGCAAAAAACGTATGCGTCAGGTCGGCAGCGTCGAACTTTCGCAGGAAGCGTTTATGTCCGTTCTCAAACTCGATGAATAGCGTCGGCGTTTACATTCACATTCCGTTTTGCGGTTCAAAATGCGCATATTGCGATTTCTATTCGCAGATACGCTCCGAAAAGAAACGCGAAGATTATGTTTGCGCGCTTGTGAATCAAATCAAAAACGCCGATTTCGGCGGCTCTGTCCGCTCCGTATATATCGGCGGCGGCACACCGTCCGTTTTGACATCGGAGCAACTCTGCCGCATTCTCGGCGCGGTATCTTCGCGCTTTGACGTCGAAGACGGCGCTGAAATAACCGTTGAAATGAATCCCGAAAACGTGACGGGTGAACTTGTTCGCGCTCTTGTTCAAAACGGCGTCGGACGTGTCAGCATGGGCGTTCAGTCTTTTTGCGACGGCGAACTTGCTCTGCTCGGACGGCGGGGGAGTGCCGATATCTGCGAAAAGGCGTTTGAAACTCTGCGGCAATGCGGCGTGCGAAACATCAGCCTTGACCTGATGCTTGCAATACCGTCCCAGACGGAAGAAACGCTTGCTTACACGCTGAAAAAAATGCTTGCGCTGTCTCCCGAACATATATCCGCATACCTGCTCAAAATCGAAAAGAATACGGTGTTCGGCAAACGCGGTGTAGAAGAAGCCGACGAAGAAATTCAGCGACGGCTTTATCTGCAAACCTGCCGCACGCTTGAAAATGCGGGCTATGAGCATTACGAAGTCTCGAATTTTGCAAAAAAGGGCTTTCGCTCCGTGCATAATTCGTCCTATTGGCAATGCGTGCCGTATCTTTGTTTCGGTTGCGGCGCATCCGGATTTGACGGCAAAATAAGATATAAGTTCCCCGAATCGCTTGAAGCGTTTACAGGAAGAAACGGGCTTGTCGAACCCGAAACGGAAGAAATTCTTGACGATGAAGACTTGCGCCGTGAGCGTATTATGCTTTCTCTGCGGACGTCGGACGGAGTGTCTTTCAATGACTTAAACGCCGAACAGCGCCGCTTTTTGAAAAGCCTTGAAGCGAGCGGTCTGACCAAAGAGACCGTCTCGGGCTTTCGTCTGACCGACGACGGATTCCTTGTTTCGAATACAATAATTGTGAAACTTTCCGAATTTGAGTAAATGGTATTGCAATCCGAAAAAAAATGATGTATAATAACCGGTGGTGAAAAATATGAAAGTCGTAACGCACGGCGAAGCGCAGACAATGGAATTTGCGAAGAGTTTAACGCCGCATTTTTCTGCGGGAACGGTCGTTTGTCTGAACGGTCAGCCCGGTGCGGGAAAAACCCATTTTGTCAAAGGTGTTTTGGCGGCGCTCGGTTACAGAGGCGAAGTAACAAGCCCGACTTTTGCGGTTTGTCACCGTTACGAAAAAGGTCTGCCGTTTCCTGTTTTGCATTACGACCTTTACAGGATAACCGATGAGGACGACTTGTATTCGGTCGGCTTTTTTGAAGACGTAAACGAAAAAAACTGCGTTTTCATCGAGTGGAGCGAACTTGCGGACGGCGTTTTGGAGACCGAACCGATAAGGATAAACATTGAGTACGGCTCCGCCCCGGATGAGCGGATTATAACGGCGGAGGGACATGGATTATGACAATTCTTGCATTTGATGCCTCGTCCGTTTCGTGTTCCGCGTGCGTGAGCGAGAACGGCAAAGTTCTTGCCGAAGCGTTTATAAACACTGCGCTGACCCATTCGGTCACGTTGCTTGCGAATATTAAAAAAGTTCTCGAACAGTCCGAAAAAACGATTGAAGACATCGACCTTATCGCCGTTACGGCGGGTCCGGGTTCTTTCACGGGCGTCAAAATAGGCGTTGCCTGCGCGAAGGGACTGGCGTTTGAAAGAGACATTCCTTGTTTTGCTGTTTCTTCTCTTGCCGCCGCGGCTGAAAATGCGGCTCTTTTTTCCGACACGGTAGTTGCCGTTATGGACGCTCGAAGAAAAAGTTTTTACAACGCCGTATTTAAGAACGGAAAGCGTGTCTGCGAGGACAGGCAATCGTCCGTTGACGAACTGTTCGCGTCTTTGCCCGACGACGAACCGGTTGTTGCGGTAGGCGACGGTGCGGAACTCTTTGTCAGACTTTGCTCGGAACAGGGACGCGAGAACATCAAAGCCGCTCCCGCATTTCTGCGATATATAAAGGCTTCTGCCGTTGCGGAACTTGCGCTTCGCGAAGACGGCGAAAAACGCGACTGCGTATCGCTTGCACCCGTATATCTGCGTGCGCCGCAAGCCGAAAGAGAACGTCTTGAACGCGAAAACGCCGCAAAACAAAACTGAATGTTGACCGCTTTTGCGGAATAATATAAACAAAAAGAGGTAAAGGAGAAACAGTATGATCGCTCTTGCATCAGACCACGCGGGCTTTGCTCTCAAAGAAAAACTGAAAAATCACTTAAAAGAAAACGGTTATGAATATCTCGACCTCGGCACGGATTCCGAGCAGTCGTGTCATTATCCCGTTTTTGCAAAAAAACTTTGCGAAAAGATCAACGACGGAACTTGCGAACTCGGTATCCTTGTTTGCGGAACCGGTATCGGTATGAGCATGGCTGCCAACAAGCAAAAGGGTATAAGAGCCGCCGCTTGCTCCGATTATTTCAGCGCAAAATTCACCAGAGCGCACAACAATGCAAACGTTCTTTGTCTGGGCGAACGTGTCGTTGGTTACGGCCTTGCCTGTGAACTTGTGGACGTCTTTCTTTCGACCCCGTTCGAGGGCGGAAAACATCAGCTTCGAATTGATATGTTCGAGGATTGAGCCGCTTCGACGGGTATTTTTTCAGAATAAAATTTTAATCGTATAAATTTCAAGGAGATCTGTCATGAATTACCATTTCACAAATCACCCTCTTATCCAGCACAAACTTTCCATCATGCGCAAGGTGGAGACCGGTTCCAAAGAGTTCCGCGAACTTGCGGCGGAAATCTCGATGCTTATGTGCTATGAAGTTACCCGCGACCTTCCGCTCAAAATGGTTGAGATCGAAACTCCCATTCAGAAGACGATGGCTCCCGTTATAGCGGGCAAGAAACTTGCGATAGTTCCCATTCTCCGCGCAGGTCTCGGCATGGTTGACGGTATGGTTAATCTGCTTCCGTCCGCAAAGATAGGACATATCGGTCTTTACAGAGACCCGCAGACGCTTGAACCCGTTGAATATTACTGCAAGATGCCCTCCGATATTGCGGAAAGAGAAGTTATGATAGTTGACCCGATGCTTGCAACCGGCGGTTCGGCTTCTGCGGCTATCCGTTTCCTTAAAGACAGAGGCGTTACCAATATCAAATCCGTTCATCTTCTTGCCGCTCCCGAGGGAATAAAGAGACTGAACGAAGACCACCCCGATGTTGAAATTTACATCGCGGGTCTTGACGAAAAACTTAACGACCACGGTTATATCGTCCCCGGTCTCGGCGACGCGGGCGACCGTATTTTCGGAACGAAATAAGCAAAGCCAAGAGTTGAAAAACCGAACGCCGACGGAAAAAACCGTCGGCGTTTTGAATTTGATATGAGGAAAGGGGAGAGACTGACAGTTGAAGAAAGACAAAGACGGCGAATTGCATAAAGGACACAGACAGCGCGTCCGCGAAAAGTACGAAAAGTCCGGTTCGGAATCGTTCAAAGACCACGAACTGCTTGAACTGGTTCTCTTCCATGCGATACCGTATCGCGACACAAATCCGATAGCCCACAGACTGCTTGACACTTTCGGTTCTCTCGGCGGTGTCTTTTCTGCAAAAATAGATGCGCTGTGCGCCGTTGAGGGCGTTACGCGAAACGCGGCGATTCTTCTGAAAACTTATCCCGATGTATGGCGTGCGGTTTGTCTGAGCCGTTCCCGTGATATTCTGTTTCTTCGAAGTATAGACGAAGCGGGACGCCTGCTCGGCTCATATTTCACGGAAAAAACCGAGGAACGTTCCGTTATGCTTTGCCTTGACGCGTCTTTGCGTGTACTGAATGTTTCCGTGCTTTATGAGGGCAGTTTCAACTCTGTTCAGATAAGCGTTAAGAAAGTTGCCGAAACGGCGCTTTCAAACAATGCCACCGCCGTTATAATCGCGCATAATCATCCTGCGGGAATAGCCGTTCCGTCTTCTGCGGACAGATTGACGACCGACCGCATTTTCGAAACATTGAAAGGACTTGACATTCTTCTTCTCGACCACCTTGTTTTCGATTTTAACGGCGACTGCGTTTCGTTTTATCAAAGCGGGCTGCTTCCCGAACTTCCTCGGGAAAAGAAACAGTACGAAAGTATATTTGTCGGCGGCAGAACCGAGCCGAAGTCGGACGTTTAGTCCGAATATAGCCGGTCTACCCTCGTTCTTCCTGTGCCGTCACAACGCCGCGAAAGACCGCGAACATCAGTTTTTGCCGATATTCGTCACTCTTTAACAATGCAAGATCTTCATGGTTTGACAGAAATCCGCATTCTATAAGCACACTTACCCTGTCAACGTTCTGCTGTATGTAGACCGTTGACGGGGCTTTTTTTACGTCTCTTATCCGCGTGCAGAGGTCTGTGTCCGCACAGGCTTCCGTTATTTTTTCGGCAAACAGTTGCGAATCCTCTCTTTTGACGCCGTAAAACGCCGTGAAGCCTTTGTCTTTTTCTGCCGTTGACAGATTTGCGTGAATGCTCAAAAGAATGCTGTCTGCGGTGCTTTCCGCAATTTCAACGCGGTTGCGAATATCCCGTTTTTTTGAAAATCCGCTTCCGTCGCCGTCCGTGTCGTCGTCCGTGTCCCTCGTCATTATGGTATCAAAGCCCGCCATGTCGAAGAATATACGCAGTTTTTTTGCGTTTGCAAGGTTGTAATCCTTTTCGCACGAACCGTCATATCCCTCACACCCGCCGTCTGCGCCGCCGTGTCCTGCGTCTATTACCACCGTCGGCAACCGCTCCGTCTGTGTCGCCGTAACATTTACCGCTTTCCCGAGTTTTTTCTTCTTCTGTTCTCTGCCCGTGCAGACCACGAACGTCAGAATCATCGACGCACACATAAACGCCGTAAAAAACATTCGTCCCACGTCCGACAGTTTTGCGCTCAAAAATACTTTCATACCGTTCCTGCCTATATATTATTGAAGTTATCTGCAAAATAATATGCTCGAATGTCTCGAATTATTCATTTTATGCCGTTTGCTTTATCTCTCCACTTTTATGTGAATTTATTTGATAATTGTTATCTCTTACTCCTATCCGGTTGAAATTTTCGGTTGAATAGTCGATTTGCGCTCCACTTCTCTCTGTATTTGTTGGATGTGAATGTTCGGAAGAAAAAATAATTTGTGGAAATATTGTAAACTCACTTGATTTATTACTTGATTTGTATTATAATAATAGCAAAGTAAGTATACTAAATTTGTATGAATTGAAAAACGCTGCCGAAAGGGGCTTGACTATGAGAATAACTGATGATATAATTTATGTGGGCGTGAATGACCACGATGTTGACCTTTTTGAGGGACAGTACAAGGTTCCGAACGGAATGTCCTACAACTCTTATGTCATTCTCGACGATAAAATCGCGGTTATGGACACCGTGGACGCGAACTTTACGCACGAGTGGCTTGACAACGTGGCTTCCGCGCTCGGTTCCCGCCGCCCGGATTATCTTGTTATTCAGCACATGGAGCCCGATCACTCGGCAAATATAGTCAATTTCCTGAAGACTTATCCGAACGCTTCCGTTGTGTCCAATAAAAAAGCGTTTGCGATGATGGAGAACTTTTTCGGCGCGGATTTCTGCGAAAAAAGAGTTATTGTTGCGGACGGCGAAACGCTCGATCTCGGCAAGCATAAGTTGACATTCGTTTTTGCGCCCATGGTACATTGGCCCGAGGTTATGGTGACCTACGATTCGGCAGACAAAGTTCTTTTCTCCGCCGACGGTTTCGGCAGGTTCGGAGCGCTTGACAGGGAAGAACCGTGGGACGATGAAGCGAGAAGATATTATATCGGTATCGTCGGCAAGTACGGCGCACAGGTTCAGGCGCTGCTCAAAAAGGCTGCCACACTCGACATTGAAAAGATATGTCCTCTCCACGGTCCCGTCTTGACCGAAGATCTCGGACATTATATCGGACTCTACGATACATGGTCGTCGTATTCGGTTGAAAGCGAGGGGATATGCGTTGCGTACACTTCCGTTTACGGCAATACCAAAAAAGGCGTTGAAACGCTTGCGGAAAAACTCCGTGAGGGCGGTTGCCCGAAAGTTGAGGTCTACGACCTTGCGCGTGACGATATGTCCGCCGCCGTTGCCGCCGCTTTCCGTTACGGCAAACTTGTACTTGCAACAACCACATACAACGCCGAACTTTATCCGTTTATGCGTCAGTTCATCGACCATTTGACGGAGCGCGGATTCAAGAACCGCACGGTTGCGCTTATAGAAAACGGTTCTTGGGCGCCGCTTGCCGCAAAACTCATGCGGGCAAAACTCGAAACCTGCAAGAATATAACGTTTGCGGAAACGACCGTTACGATACGTTCCGCACTCAACGCGGACAGCCGTGACGCGCTTGACCGCCTTTCCGGAGAACTTTGCCGCGATTACATCGCACGTTCGGGCGACCGCGCCGACAAAAACGATCTGACGGCGCTTTTCCGCATAGGCTACGGGCTTTATGTCGTGACCTCGAATGACGGAAAACGCGATAACGGTCTTATCGTAAACACCGTTTCGCAAGTGTCCGACAGCCCGAATCTTGTCGCCGTTAATATAAATAAGCAGAATTATTCTTATCACGTCATAAAGCAAACCGGAAAAATGAACGTCAACTGCCTTTCCGTTGATGCTCCGTTCTCCGTTTTTGAAAACTTCGGTTTCAGAAGCGGAAGAAATACGGATAAGTTTGAAAATATCGACGTTGTTCGTTCCGATAACGGACTTGCGATTTTGCCGCGTTATATCAACGCCGCGTTTTCGCTCAAAGTCGAACAGGTCGTTGATCTCGGCACACACGGAATGTTCATCTGCTCCGTAACGGAAGCCCGGGTTATAAGCGACCGTGAGACGATGACGTATTCATATTATTTCGAAAACGTAAAGCCGAAGCCCGCAACAGAGGGCAAGAAAGGCTATGTCTGCAAGATATGCGGCTACGTTTACGAGGGCGACGAACTGCCCGAAGATTTTATCTGCCCGCTCTGCAAACACGGCGCGGCGGACTTTGAACCCATAGCGTAAAAAACAATAACATACATCACAAAATCAAAAATTATTTAATCAAAACGGAGGAATTTATCATGAAAAAATGGAGATGCACAGTTTGCGGAGAAATCGTTGTTTCGGACGTAAGACCCGATGTCTGTCCTCTTTGCAAAGCACCCGGCGAAAAATTCGTTGAGGTTGTTGAAAATGAAATGACTTGGGCTACCGAGCACGTTATAGGTATCGCAAAAGACGCTCCCGCAGAGATAATCGAGGGACTTCGCGCAAACTTCAACGGCGAATGCACCGAAGTGGGTATGTATCTTGCAATGTCCAGAGCAGCCGCTCGCGAGGGCTATCCCGAAATCGCCGAATACTGGAAGACCGCAGCATTCGAAGAGGCTGAACACGCCGCAAAATTCGCGGAACTTCTCGGCGAATGTGTTTCCGATTCGACCGAAAAGAACCTTACCGTTCGCGTTGAAGCCGAAAACGGTGCAACCGCAGGCAAGTTCGAACTTGCAAAACTTGCAAAACAGCATAACCTTGACGCAATTCACGACACCGTTCACGAAATGGCGAAAGACGAAGCCCGTCACGGCAGAGCGTTTGCGGGTCTTTTGAAGAGATATTTCGGTAAATAATATGGAAAACTATCTTATCTGCAAATGCAAAAAAGTCTCGTATGCCGATGTTGAGGACGCGCTTCATAATGAGAAAACTTTTGAAAGCGTTGAAAAATCTTTTGAAGATGTTCAGAAGATCACGCATTGCTCCACGGGCTGCGGAGGCTGTCACGACAAGATAATGGACGTTATCTCTCAGATAATGAGCCGCTGAAAGGATGTTTTGATATGACTTATGTATGTCCGTGCGGATACGTTTACGATCCCGAAGTCGGCGACCCCGACAACGGAATAGCACCCGGCACCGCTTGGGAAGATGTTCCCGAAGATTGGGTTTGCCCCGTTTGCGGTCTCGGAAAAGACGTTTTCGAAGAACAATAAAAATAGTATTCGGTCTTGGCGGTTGTTTTACCGTCAAGACCGTTTTTGCTGTTTCGGATCTAACAGGGCAAAGGAGAAAGTATGGAAAAATGTGTTAAACTCGGCGTTATCGGGCTCGGTCAGCGCGGCAGCGGAATGATCTCCGTACCGCTGTTGCCGTTTGCGGAAAAGGGAGAGGTTGAGATAGTTGCCGTTTGCGACCCTCTTGCGGACAGAGTAAAAGCCGCCGCAGATAAAATAGAAGAGGCGGGACAGCCGCGCCCGTTCGAGACTTCCGATTACAGGGAAGTACTTGCCCGTGCGGATATTGACGCCGTATTTGTTGCCGTTTCGTGGGAAGCGCACGTCGAGGTCGCGGTTGCCGCGATGCTTGCGGGCAAACCGATAGGGCTTGAAGCGGGCGGCGCATATTCGCTGGAAGACTGCTACCGCCTTGTTCAGGTATATGAACAGACGGGCACGGAATTGATGTTTATGGAGAACTGCTGTTACGGCAAGCGCGAATTGATGGCGCTGAATATGGTGCGCCGCGGCGTTCTCGGTCATGTTATGCATTGTAACGGCGCATACAGCCACGACTTGCGCGAAGAAATTCTCGGCGGTAAAGAAAACAGACATTACCGTCTGCGCAATTATATTCACCGCAACGGCGAAAATTATCCGACGCATGAGATAGGACCTATCGCAAAACTGCTTGACATAAACAACGGCAACCGTTTTATATCGCTTTCGTCTTTTGCGTCCGCGTCACGCGGTTTGCACGAATATGCGGTTGAAAAGAAAGGTGCGGAACACCCGCTGTCGAATGTCGATTTTGCGCAGGGAGACGTTGTAACGACCGTGCTTACCTGCTCGGGCGGACAGACCGTTACGCTGACGCTGAACACTACCTTGCCGCACGCATATTCCCGCCGTTTCGAGGTTCACGGAACAAAGGGAATGTATATGGAAGACAACGACAGTCTGTTTTTGGATAACTGCGAGGAGCACAAAAAAAGCGAGTGGGATTGGCGTCCGCAATGGGGCAATGCCGCTTCTTACGAAAAAGAATATCTGCACCCGCTTTGGAAAGACGGAGGTGCAAAAGACGCGCACGGCGGCATAGACCATCTTGTGTTCGCCGCATTTCTCGAAACCGTTCGGACGGGTGCTCATGCGCCCATCGACGTTTACGATGCCGCAACGTATATGTGCATAACGACATTGAGCGAAAACTCGATAGCCTGCGGCGGTGCTCCGCAGCCGTTCCCCGATTTCACAAACGGAAAATGGACGATGCGTTCGGATATTTCGAACAACGCTTACACTCTTGACCGCATAGATAATGGCGCAGACCTTTATTTTGTGGACAGAGTTTAGAATATGGCATAATTCGTCTGAATTTTTTAATCTGATGAAACAAAAAAAAGACCTCCGAGTCGGAGGTCTTTTTTGCAAATAGATTGTTTAGTTGTCTTTTCCGGGTAACTTGCCGCTGACGGCGTGATGCTTTATCGCTTCAAACGATTCGTCGCTGATGTCATGTTCTATCTTGCAGGCGTCTTCCGCCGCAACTTTCGGGTCAACGCCGAGACGCGTTAAGAACGATGTCAGAACCGTGTGCCGTTCATATATTTTGTCGGAGATTTCATGTCCCTCTTTGGTCAGCGTGATAAACCCGTCGTCGTCAACGTGAATATAACCGCCGTTTTTAAGAAGTCCGACCGCACGGCTGACGCTCGGCTTCGAAAATCCCATATATTCGGCAACGTCAAGAGAACGCACCGCGCCCTTTCGGGACAATATGAGAATTGTTTCGAGATACATTTCTCCCGATTCCTGTAAATGCATGATTATCTCCTTTGAAGAGTGTTCAATACTATTACTTTATATTTTATCACTATTCAGAAAAAAAATCAAGTGTTTACGCCGTTTTATTATGCAAAATTCATCTTTTGACGGTATTTGAATAATCAAGGCTGCCGTTTCGCCTTTTTAACGGGGATTTTTAACGGTAGCGATTTTTTTTCAGTTGTCTTTAATTTTGCCGTCAAGCGACAACGTTACGACCTGCCAAGGGATGAACTTGCCGCTTGCCTGCAATGCTTTTTTCGCCGCCGCTTCAAGTCCGCCGCAGCAGGGAACTTCCATGCGGACGACCGTCACGCTTTTGATGTCGTTTGTCGCGATTATCTCGGTAAGTTTTTCGCTGTAATCCGTATCGTCGAGTTTCGGACAACCTATCAGCGTTATTTTGCCTTTCATAAAATCTTCGTGCATATTTGCGTAAGCGTATGCCGTGCAGTCTGCCGCTATAAGCAGTTTTGCGCCGTTGAAATACGGTGCGTTGACAGGCACGAGTTTTATCTGACACGGCCATTGTCCGAGCCTTGAAACGGAACGGTGTTCCGTATTTGCTTCGTCGTTCGCTTCTTCCGCTCTTTCAAAACGGCGGAGTTGATGTCCCGGGCACCCGTGAGGCATTGCCGCCGCAAGTTTCTTTCGCTTGTTTTCAAGCACGGCTTTTTCGTCGTATTCGGCAGCTTCTCTCTCAACAAACGTGATTGCGCCCGTCGGACAGGTCGGCAGACAGTCTCCGAGTCCGTCGCAGTAATCGTCCCGCAGCAGTTTCGCTTTTCCGTTCACCATACCTATCGCGCCCTCGTGGCAAGCCTGTGCGCACGCTCCGCAGCCGTTGCATTTTTCTTCGTCGATATTTATTATTCTTCGCTTCATATTTGTTGTCCTCCTTGACTTTCTGACCGTATTATAGTATAATTTCTCTTGAAAGTCGGTGGTTATAACCACGGAACGGAGGTTTTTTGATGGAAAAAATCGGTAATAAACTTTTTGAGGGGCTGACTGACGGCGAATTTGCCGAATTGCTGCGTTTGGGACATGCCCGCGAAGCCGAATATGAGAAAGACGCCGTGATATTGCTTTCGGGGGATTTTACGTCCGAGTTCGGCGTTGTTTTGCGGGGTAGCGTTAATATAGAAAACGTCGATGTTTGGGGCAATGTCAGCATTTTGGATAATGTTTCTCCGGGACGGGTATTTGCCGAAACATACGCATTTTTGAAAAAACCGCTGATGGTCGATGTCGTTGCCTCCGAAAAATGCCGCGTTCTGTTTTTGCGTATTGCTCCGCTCCTTGACGGCAAAACCGACAGCCCGTTGAGACGCAAATTCATAACCAACACGCTTGAAATGTTAGCGGAAAAGAATATGACGCTTTCCCGCCGAATTTTCTGCTCGTCTCCTAAAAGCGTTCGCGCCCGCGTTATGACCTATCTTTCCGGCGAAGCGAAAAGAACGGGCTCAACGTCATTTTTCATACCTTTTGACCGCCGCCGTATGGCGGATTATCTGAACGTCGAACGCACCGCCCTTTCAAAAGAGTTGTCAAAAATGCAATCCGACGGACTTATCCGCTTTTGCAGGAACCGCTTTGAATTGCTGAAAACAGACTCTTGATTTTTATTAAAAACGGAGTATAATAAAAAAAACGGCTGACAGCCGAAGGAGAGTGTAAAAAAATGAGAAAAAGCAATATTACAAGAGATGAAGCGTTCGAACTTCTGAAAAAACACAACAAAGACCCGTTTCATATCAGGCACGCGCTTACTGTAGAGGGCGTAATGCGTTGGTACGCCGATGCGCTCGGCTACGGCGACGAAGCGGATTATTGGGGACAGGTAGGGCTTCTTCACGATATAGATTTTGAACTTTACCCGCAGGAACATTGCAAAAAAGCCCCCGAATTGCTGCGAGACGGCGGCGTCGGAGACGATATGATCTATGCCGTTTGTTCGCACGGGTACGGCATTTGCTGTGATGAAGAGCCGAAGCATGAAATGGAAAAAGTTCTGTTTGCCGCCGATGAACTGACGGGGCTTATCTGGTCTGCGGCTCTTATGCGCCCGTCCAAGAGCGTTTCCGATATGGAAGTTTCGAGCGTAAAGAAAAAGTTCAAGGATAAGAAGTTCGCGGCGGGCTGCTCCCGTGACGTTATCCGCACAGGTGCGGAAAGGCTCGGCTGGGAACTTGACGAATTGTTCTCAAAAACCATTCTTGCTATGCGTTCCTGCGAACAGTCCGTCAATGATTTTATGAACGGTTATTCGGCGGAGTAATATCAGAATAAACGGAAAGGCAGGTGAGGAGATGTCTTCTTACAGCGAACTTATAAAGAATTTTGAGAAGATTCGGGCATATATGAGAGAGTTTTACGTTTACGGCTTCAAAAACCGTTCGCAATACAGCGAAAAAAGCGCCCGCTCTTATGACGACGAGCGCCGCCGTGTCGAAAGCTGGCTCGGAGATCTGATGAAGTTTGTAAGAACGCCCGAGGGCAAAAACGTTTTTATCAGCGTTGACAGCCGCGTTTCAGCCTGCGACCCGCTTTACAAAGCGTGGAAAACAAAAAGTTTTACGGACGGGGACATAACTCTTCACTTTATCCTTTTCGATATTCTTTTTGACCCGTCCGTTTCCATGACTGTCGGTGAAATCGTGAGTGAAATCGACTTGCGTCTTTCCGTTTTTACCGACCCGATGACGTTTGACGAATCGACCGTCAGAAAAAAGTTGAAAGAATATATTGCCGAGGGGCTTGTTGTCAGCGAAAAGAAAGGAAGAAGCGTTTATTACCGTCGTGCTGCCAATGACTGCGACATTCCGTCGGCGGAAGTCCTGCAATTTTTTTCCGAAGCGGCGCCCTGCGGCGTTGTCGGCTCATTTTTGCTTGACAAAACAAACAGTTCGGAATATCCGTTTTTGTTCAAACATCACTATATTACCTCGTCGCTTGACAGCGATGTTCTCGCCTCGTTTTTTGACGCGATGGGCGAAAAACGCTTCGTCACTTTTGTGAACAAGTCAATCCGCGGAAATAAAAATACAGAGGTTTTCGCCGTTCCTCTCCGAGTTCTTTCATCAGCGCAAAACGGCAGACAACACATTGTTGTATATCGCCCGAAAACCAAGGCTCTGGCATCTTTTCGTCTGGATTACATAGCGGACGTGAAAAAAGGTGATGTCTGCGAACGCTTTGACGAATACCGCGAATTGCTTGCCCTTGTCGAACCGTATACATGGGGCGTTAGCATTCGCACAAAACACAAAAAGACGGAGACTGTGGATTTTACCGTGTTTGTCGGGGACGGGGAAAGATATATCATCGACCGACTGAACAGGGAAAAACGTGTCGGAACGGTAGAAAAAATCGACGAACGGCATTACCGTTTTCATGCCGAGGTTTTTGACTCGTTTGAACTCGTTCCGTGGATACGCACGTTTATTTGCCGAATAACAGAACTGAAATTCTCAAACAGACAAATAGAAAAGATATTCCGTAACGATTTAAGTCACCTTTACGCAATGTACGGCGTAGAAAAAGAGGAAAGTCAAACATGATATTCAGCGAACTTTATTCCGCTTATTACAACACCGTTGCGGAAATACTGACCGTTGCGGTCAGCGGTGAAATAAGCGAAGAAAAACTGCTTAAAACAGTCAGGAATAAGGCATTCGGAGAAAGCGTTTTGACCGTTGTTCCCGCACTTCACGAAGAACGTTGGCAACTGCTGAAAACAAACGGCGAAATACCCGTAAAACATATCCCGACAATGCCGCTGACGACGCTTGAAAAGCGGTGGCTCAAATCGCTTTCGGCAGACCCCCGCATACGTCTTTTCAATATATCGTTCAACGGACTTGAAGATGTTGAGCCTCTGTTCAGACCCGAAGATTTTAAGGTATACGACAAATATGCGGACGGCGACCCGTACAGCGATGAAGAATACATAAAACGATTCAGATTTATTCTCTCCGCCATTCGTAAAAAACAGCCCTTGAAACTTGTTGCACCGAACAGACGCGGGCAGCGGGTCGAATTGAACGTTTGCCCCGAAAAACTCGAATATTCCGAAAAGGACGATAAGTTTCGTCTTTTGACAACGGGCAACCGTTACGCGGGAACGGTCAATCTTGCAAGAATCGTTTCCTGTGAGATTTATGACGGAATGCTGAAACCGACCGCTCAAAGAGAACCGCAGTTTTGCGAATTTACGCTCCGTATTTATCCCGAGCGCAATTCGCTTGAACGCGCAATGCTCCACTTTGCTCATTTCGAAAAACGCGCCGAACGCGAAGTTGACGGCACATATCTTCTCCGTGTCCTTTCATTCGGACCTCTCGTCGAGGTCGTTTCTCCGAAATCTTTCCGCAGGCTTATAGTTCGGCGTTTGAAAAGACAAATGGGGTTTGATTCGGCGGACGAAACTTCGAACGTGAATGATTGACAGACATCATCGTAAGTTTTGTGTACACAAAAAAACCGAGTTGAATACATATCGCAACTTATATGCGCGCCGCCGCCAGCGGCGCGCTTTTTCTGCCTTGAACGAAGAAAATACAAAATTCAGCCGAAAACAGTTTGGAATTTACTCGAAAATATCGGTTAAAATAAAAATGAAAACATGGTATGCAACTAACGGTTGCGAAAACTTCAATGCGCGGTTGGTTGAAAAATCCGCTTGATCGGGGTAAAATATTCACATAGACCGAAACCATCGGCAGAATAGACCGCCGAAAGGAGAACAAAATGACATTAGGTAATAAAATAGCCGCGCTGCGTTCGGCAGCGCAGATCTCACAGGAAGACCTTGCCGAAAAACTCGGCGTTTCGCGCCAGTCCGTTTCAAAATGGGAAATGGATCAATCCCTGCCGCAGCTTGACAAAATTCTGCTTTTGTGCGAGCTTTTTTCCGTATCGTGCGATGCGCTGATTCGGGAGGATACGGATATATTCGGAGAGCGAAGCAACGACATAAATCAGCCGACGGGCGGCAACAAATACTTCGGAACGGACGGCTTTCGCGGCGAAGCGAATGTCGGATTGACGTCCGATCAGGCTTATAAAGTCGGAAGATTTCTCGGCTGGTATTTTTCATCCCCGCTGTCGGGCTTTCACGCGCCGTATCACCGTCCGCGCATAGTGATAGGAAAGGATACGCGCCGTTCGAGCTATATGATTGAATACGCGCTTGCCGCGGGGCTGACATCTTCGGGTGCCGACGCATATATACTGCACGTTATCACAACTCCCGGCGTTGCATTCGTGACCCGTCAGGACGGCTTTGACTGCGGTATAATGATAACCGCTTCTCACAACCCGTTTCACGACAACGGAATAAAAGTTCTCAATTCCAGAGGCGAAAAGCTTGACGACAAAACAACGTCGCTTATCGAGGCATACTTGGACGGCGACCTTGACCGCCTCGGCGTTCGCGGCGACGACCTTCCGCTTGCAAAACGCGAGCGTATCGGCAGAATCGTAGACCACGTCGCCGGCAGAAACCGTTACGTCGGCTATCTTATTTCTCTTGCGTCCCATTCTTACCGCGATATGCGTATCGGGCTTGACTGCGCAAACGGCGCTTCGTGGATGATAGCGAAATCCGTGTTTGACGCGCTCGGCGCGCAGACGTATGTTATCGGCGCGACACCGGACGGCTTGAACGTGAACGAAAACTGCGGCTCAACGCATATTGACGCTCTGTGCCGCCTCGTCCGTGAGGAACATCTCGACGTGGGCTTTGCTTTTGACGGCGACGCCGACAGATGTCTTGCTGTGGACGAACACGGAAACGTTGTGGACGGTGACGGGATTCTGTATATTCTCGCAATGCGCCTGAAAGAGCGCGGCGCGCTTGACAAAAACACGGTGGTTGCAACCGTTATGTCGAACGGCGGACTGTTCCGCGCGCTTGAAAAGGCGGGCGTCGGGTATGAAGCAACGTCGGTCGGCGACCGATTTGTTTTTGAATGTATGGAGAAGAACGGCTACCGTCTCGGCGGAGAGCAGTCTGGGCATATCATTCTGCGAAAGTACGCCACAACGGGCGACGGACTTCTGACCGCGATAATGCTTTCGGAGGAGATGCGTGACAGAAAACTGTCTCTTTCCAAACTTGCGGAGGACGTTGTTCCGCTTCCGCAAAAGACGAAAAATGTCAGAGTTATAGATAAGGCTTCCGCATTGAACGACCCCGCCGTGGCGGAAGAGTATGCAAAGATAAATACCGAACTCGGCAAAAACGGAAGAGCGCTTCTCCGCGCAAGCGGCACCGAACCAGTGGTGCGCATAATGCTTGAATGTGACACGGAAGAAGAGTGCGACAGATATATCGCAAGAATGTATAATGTTATAAAAAAGAAAGGGCATTGCCGTGAATGAAAAAAAAGTGAGAGTTGCGGAACTTTTTGACTGTTCCGTTCCTTATCTCAAAAAACTGTTAGACGGGTGCGAATACCCGTGGGAAATGCTTCCCAAACTCGGAAAATATATCGAAAATCTTATCAAGGACGGCATCAAGGGCTTTGAACTCCTTTCCGACGGCGTTCTTGTGGGAAAAGACGTTAAAATATATGAAAACGTAACGATAGAGCCGCCTGCGATAATAGGCGACGGCTGTGTTCTGCGGCCGGGCGCGTTTCTGCGCGGAAATGTTATTCTCGGCGAAAACTGCGTTGTCGGAAACAGCACGGAGCTTAAAAACTGCGTTCTTCTGAATCGTGTTCAGGTGCCGCATTACAATTATGTCGGAGACTCCGTTCTCGGCAACGGCGCTCATCTCGGCGCGGGCGCGATATGCTCAAATCTCAAATCGGATAAATCGACCGTTCGCGTCAAAACGGACGGCGGCGTTTACGATACGGGAATACGCAAATTCGGCGCGGCGCTTGCGGACAATGCGGACGTCGGCTGCGGCTGTGTTCTGAATCCCGGAACGGTTGTCGGAAAAAATACACGAATATATCCGCTCGTTTCCGTCCGCGGCGTGATTCCTGCGGACAGAATAGTTAAAAGCGCGGAGTGTTCGGTGAAAATGGAGGTGCGCCCGTGTGCGGAATAATAGGATATACAGGCGAAAACTGCGCCGAAGAAATATTACTGCAAGGTCTTCACGCTCTCGAATACAGAGGCTACGACTCGGCGGGAACGACCGTCTTTGACAAAAGCGGAAAGCCCGTCACAGTCAAATGCCGAGGCAGGGTTGAAAATCTTGAAGAAAAAGCGAGGAAAACCGATATTTCGGGAACCTGCGGAATAGGTCATACCCGTTGGGCGACCCACGGCGCACCCGAAGAGAAAAACGCGCACCCGCACGCTTCGCGTTCGCTTACGCTCGTTCACAACGGCATTATCGACAACTGCGTCGAATTGAAAAGGGAACTTGAAAACGACGGCTACGAATTTTTGAGCGATACGGACACCGAATGCGCGGCGCACCTTATCGACCGCGAATATCGCCGCCTTTCGTCTCCCGTAAAAGCCATATATTCCGCACTTGACCGTCTGCGAGGTTCTTATGCGCTCGCAATAATTTTTTATGATCGCCCCGACGAGATATATACTGTGCGGAAGGACAGCCCTCTCATAGTCGCGGTCAATCCCGACGGCGGCTATGTCGCGTCCGATATTCCCGCGCTTTTGCCGCACGGAAGAGATTTTATCAGACCGAAAGAGGGCAAAGTCTGCGTAGTTCGCAAGACCTCCGCAGTAACGGTTGACAGGGACGGCACGGAACATGAAGAAACGCCTGAACGCTTTGACCTCGATGTGACGGCGGCGCAGAAAAACGGTTATCCGCATTTTATGCTCAAAGAAATATGCGAAGAGCCGACGGCTGTTGCCAACGCCGTTGCTCCGCGAATAAATGAAAACGGACTTCCCGATTTTTCATCGGACGGAATAACCGACGAAATCTGGAAAGACACGGACTGCGTTTCCGTTATCTCCTGCGGTTCGGCGACCCACGCGGGACTTGTCGGACGGTACCTTATCGAAAAACTTTCGGGCGTTCCGACAGTCGTTTCCGTTGCTTCCGAATACCGTTACGACCCTCCCGCAACATTCGGAAAGACGCTTGCCGTTCCCATTTCACAATCGGGAGAAACAGCCGACACGCTTGCGGGACTTCGTCTTGCAAAGCAGAACGGAGAAAAGACGTTGGCAATTGTCAACGCCGTCGGTTCGGCTGTCGCCCGTGAAGCGGACGGCGTGATATATCAGAATGCGGGACCCGAAATCGCGGTCGCGACCACAAAAGGGTATGCCACTCAGGTTGCTCTGCTTGCCCTTGTCGCCGTTAAACTTGCGCTGGCAAAGGGCAGGATAGATACCTGTTACGCTTCGTCTTTTTGCTCGGGACTGCTTCACGATATTCCGAAATCCGTTGCCGATGTCATCTCCCGCCGCGAAGAGATCCACGCCATAGCCGAAAAGATCAAGTCGGAAAAAGACGTTTACTTTATCGGCAGAGGGCTTGATTTTTATGCTTGCAGCGAATGTTCTCTGAAACTGAAAGAAATTTCGTACATTCACAGCGAAGCCTATGCCGCAGGCGAACTCAAACACGGAACGCTTGCGTTGATTGAGCAGGGAACGCCCGTTATAGCGCTTGCAACGGATAAAAAATACTACGACAAACTTGCGGGCAATATCCGCGAAGTCCGCGCGCGAGGCGCATACGTCGTTCTTGTGTGCCGCAGCGATTTTGAAAACGCGGAAGAATACGCGGACGCCGTTTTTGTGCTGTCCGACGGTTCCGAAACGCTTCCCGCGCTTCCCTCCGTGGTCTTTTCGCAGTTGCTGGCTTACGAAACGTCGATTTTGCTCGGCAGGGACGTTGACCGACCCCGCAACCTTGCAAAATCCGTGACGGTTGAATAATAAGTTTGATGTCCCTTCTGTAAAATAAATTTTAATTGAAAATATATCTTCCGATTTCGGTCGGAAGGTATATTTTTTATGTTCGCAGATTTTTTTCCGTGAAAAAACTTTCCGAATATGGTAAACTGTTCCTGCAAGCGAGCGAAGAGTCGTGTCTTGAATATCGGGATATATGCTTTCCCTTTTTCGGCACGAAGGTGCGCGCGGCTGTGCCGAAAGCGTATTCCCTATCTTCCGTTACCGTGTGAAAAAATCATACGACAACCGCAGCAGAGTTATCGGAGTTCGAATCTCCGCGCACGATAAGTGTGGATTGGTTATCTGACTTTTTATGTCTGAAAAAGGCAAAACAGATCTTACTTCTTACGGAGTAATTGCAAAAAAAATTGAGGCTCTCCACTTTGAAACGGAGAAAAGGCTTTGTCGAAAAGCGTATATATCGCTTTTGGCGGAAGCGCACAAATCCGACAAACGCATTTGCCGAAGTCGCAGACTTGCGCTTTTGTCTGCCGCGATGAAACTTTTTGCCGTCTTTATCCGTTACGGAGAGCTCAAACGTTCCCGCTCCGTCCTCTTTTTGGGGGACGGACAGGGGACGGTCAACCCCGAAATTATTTGTGAAAGGAAAATACATATTATGAAAAAGGTGACTGTAAAAGACAATCAAAGAGGTCTTCTCTTCAAAAACGGGAAATATATCGGTATTCTGACGGCGGGAAAATACCGTCAGACACGCGGCAGGACCGTGGAAATATGCTTTGTTAACGCTCCCGTTGAGCCGAGAGGTTGTTCCCTTGAAACGCTTCTTGCGGATAAAGACGCAGAAAAGGAACTTTTTGCCGTGACCGTTCCCGAACAAAAAGTTGCGCTCATATTCAAAGACGGCAAATTTATAAATGTCTGCAAATGCGGTAAATATGCTTTTTGGAAAGCGCAGAATACATACGAAACGGTTTTTGCCGACATATCCTATCCTCTCGTCGGCGACGACGTTCCCCGTTACGTTCTTTCTCGCATACCCGAAAACATCGTGCGCAGCATCGAAGTGCCTTATTATGCCAAAGGCGTGCTTTCCGTTGAGACGAAGACGGTCGGAACTCTCGACCCCGGCACATACTATTTTTGGCAAAACGGTATGAGCGTCGATGTCGTCCCCGTCGATATGCGAAAAATCCGCGTCGTTGTTGCGGGACAGGAACTCCTGACCAGGGACAAAGTGTCCGTTCGTATTTCCTACGTCTGCAATTACAGAGTAACCGACTGCGTACGCTTTGTTTCCGAGGTTGCCGATATTGAAGATTCCGTCAGAAACTGCGTTCAATTGGCTCTGCGCGAATACGTCACGACAAGGACATTTGAAGAATTGCTCTCTTCCCGCAAAGAGATGTCCGACTGCGTTTTTGCCGCTCTTAAAGAAAAGGAAGAAGAGTTTTTTGTCGAGTTCTCCGATGCGGGTGTGCGTGATGTCATTCTTCCCGGTGAGATAAGAGAAATAATGAACACGGTTCTCATCGCCGAAAAACAGGCGCAGGCAAACGTTATCAAACGCCGCGACGAATATGCTTCCGTCAGAGCGATGATGAACACCGCTAAGATAATCGACTCAAACCCGACCGTTTACAAACTCAAACAACTCGAATATCTCGAAAATATCTGTGCGGGTGCCGAAAATCTCAACATCGGCTCTTCCGTGGCGGATATCGTGTGTCCGAATAACAAATAAAACGAAACATCTTTCAATTCAACGCCCGAATCACGGTTTTCGGGCGTTTTTCCGTGTTTGTCTCCCTTGACAAATCGCTTTTGCGGGCGTATAATAACAGATAGAATATTTGAATTTTCAGAGGTATGATATATGTTCAAGACAGACGCCGACAAGGCAAAAATTCTTGTTGAAAAACTGCTTGACGAAAACGAGCGGCGCTCAATGAATCTTTTTCGCCTGATTCTTTCGGGCTTTGCGCCGTTTGCTTTTTCCGACGGCAAAGAATTTATAATAATGCAGACCTGTGAGACCACGCCTATATGGGCATGGTTCGGCGCAGATATAAGCGACGCCGCAGCCGAAAATGCTGCGGATATAATCGCCGACAGGGTGTCGAAATGCGCCGACGTTCAGTTCAACGCGGACCCGAACAGGGCAAAGAAAGCGCTTGCGATTCTGAAAAACAAACACGGAATTTCCGCCGAAAAGCGTATGGCGATGACCGCCTATGTCTGCCGCAAGCCCATTGTTCCCGCCGCAAAAGGTGAGATGACGAACCCCGCGGCAGAGGATAAACAGACCGTTGCCGACTTGCTTGTTCAGCTTGTCGAGGACGGCGAACATTCCACCGTGCCGCGCGACGGCGCACTCCGATTTGCCGAATCCGTTGTCGGCTCGAAACGTGTCTTTCTTTGGAAAGACGGCGGCAAGACCCGCGCCATGGCTGTCGTTGCGTATGAAGATGAAAAAACGGCGCGCATAAACACCGTTGTAACGGAACGCGAAAACCGCGGCAACGGATATGCGGGAATGCTTGTTTCCCGTATGTGTGAAAACCTGCTTGCAAAAGGCATTGAACCCATGCTTTACGCCGACGCGGAAAACCCCTCGTCGAACCGCGCTTATATCAAAACAGGCTTTGAAAAAGTCGGCGACGTGACCGAATATTCTCTCGAGAAGATTTGACGATAAAAGAACGACTAAAATTTTGACGATACAAGAACGATTAAAATAACCGCTCCTCGAAAGAGGAGCGGTTATTTCCGACATTTGCTTATTTCATCTTTTCTATTGAATCAAGAAGAATGTCCCTTGCGTAGGATATCGCCTCTTTAACGCTGCCTTCCTCAAACGGTACGCGCAGGTGCGCAACTTTGAGCAGTTCAAGATAACTCTTGCTTCCGCCCGCGTCGCACAGCGCAAGGTAATCGGCAAACGCCTTTTCCTTATCTTCCGCGTAACGCTTTTTGAATTCCATCGCGCCCATCGTCGTCAGCGTGTAGTTGATATAATAGAACGGGTAAAGGAAAATGTGTATCTTATGATACCAGTATCCGCCGCGCTCCATAAACGGGTCGTCCGTATATCTGCGCCACGGCATATATTTTTCTTCAAGCTTGTGCCATTCGTATGTACGCTCTTTCGGCGTCAGGTTCGGGTTTTCGTAAATAATATGCTGGAATTCGTCCACCGCAACGCCGAACGGAACGAACGTTATCGCCTCCTGCAAATGCTGGAAACGGTACTTGTCCGCCTTATCGCCGAAAAATCTTTCGGCGTAAGGATAGCAGAACTGCTCCATGGACATCGAGTGTATCTCCGCAATATCCGTGCTTACTCCCGCATAGTCGATGATGGGCTGATGTCTCATTGCGCGGTAGCCCGCGAATGCGTGACCGAGCTCGTGCGAAAGCACTTCCATATCAAATATGGTGTGGTTGAAGCAGCTGAAAACAAACGGCGCCTTGTAATCGGGCAGGGAAGTCATATATCCCGTGTTCGCCTTGTTCGGCTTGTTTTCAAGATCCATCAGCTCATGCTCTATCATAAAGTCGATGAATTCACCCGTTTCGGGGCTTATATCGTGATACATCTTCTGCGCTTCCGCGACCATGAACGCCTCGTCGCCGACAGGTTCCGCGTTTCCGTCCGGGAACACGAACTTTTCGTCGTAAGCCATAACGCGGTCAACGCCGATACGCTTTGCCTGTGCTTTATAGAGTTTTTCGCAGAGCGGTACAATCTCTTTTCTGACCTGCTCGCGGAACGCCGCAACTTCCCGTTGCCCGTAGTCGCTTCTGCCCTGTTGCAGATAGCCGAGCGGGGTAAAGGTGTCGTAACCGAGAGCCTTGCCCATACGCGTTCTCAGATCAACGAGCTTTGAAAAGATGTTTTCGAGCCGCTCCTCGTTGCTTTCGTAAAACTCGGAGTATTTTTTGAACGCCGCGCGGCGAACTTCTCTGTCGGGGTTTTCAAAATACTTCTGAATACCGTAAAGATTCAGCGTTTTGCCGTCAAATTCAATCTGCGCCGTAGCCATAAGTTTTTGGTATTCGGTCGTCAGTTTGTTCTCTTCCTGCATAAACGGAACAAGTTTGTCGTTGAATCTGTCAAGGCTTCTTTTTGCCGCAACAAGATATTCTTTGCCGAGGTCTTCTTCAAGTTCCTTTGTGAACGGACAGTCGAGTATGGCCTTCGTAAACGCTATTTCCGTAGGCGCGGCGGCGGGCAGCCTTTCGTCCGTAAAAGCAACTTCCTTTTCGTAAAACTCGTCCGTGGTGTTAAGCGTGTTGCGGATGCTCGCAACCGTCAGCATCGTATAAAGCGACGACATCACCTTGTCGTTTTCAAGTATGACGGCTTTTACCTCGGCATAGCTCTTTGCGTTTTTGATTCTTTCCGTAAAACCTTTCAGTTTTTCTTCGAAAGCGTCAACGTCGGGTCTGACGTATTCAAGCGTTCCGAATGTAAAATTCTTCATTATTGGCGCTCCTCCCTGTTTCTGCAAATGTCCGCTTTGAGACATTTTATTCAAAAGCGGTGTTTTACCGTATTTTGGCAATATTATATCATAAACCGTGTTATAAGTCAATTAAGCCTAAATATTTTGCCGATAACTTACTTTATAATACAAGGTGAGTTTCATTATTTATGGCGTAAATGTGAACGGGGGGG